>Ga0307373_10000123_pt1 | contig 132996 bp, 129 predicted proteins | sample OX2MG_FD_202534 | JGI IMG/M metagenome (GOLD analysis project Ga0307373, IMG submission 202534) | Soil microbial communities from Risofladan, Vaasa, Finland - OX-2 | ecosystem: Environmental > Terrestrial > Soil > Coastal area > Acid sulfate soil | place: Finland: Risofladan, Vaasa... | reverse complement strand
GGTTCCTTCCGTAGATCGGCAAGTTCGGTTCCTGAAGCGCTTCCTTGAAGCTCATGATCATCGCCGGTTCTGTCTCACGCTCTTCGACGGCGTTGGTTGAATGCCCGGGCTTGGCAATGCTGATCCCAAGAGACCGGCACATCAGGCCGGCCAGATCATCGTCATGCCGGAGAAGGGGGCCGTTGTGGTGCCATGATGTATCGGCGGCCACGGCGAGAACCGCGCGCATCGCCTGGCGCACGACCTCTTCCTGATCGGGGAGCTTGGGCTCAAGGAGCTTGACGGCCCGCTCGGTCAGCAGCCTGCGGTATTCGTGGAACGCTTCGGCCGCCTTCGGTGCCGTCATGGCAAGCCTCACCGCCATCCGCGTGATCCCGATGGTGTCGCCAGCCATGCCGCTGACCACATGCGTGGCGATTCGGCAGACAATCGTTCGCGGGGAAGCCTCGGGCCAGGCTTTCGGGTCAAATTCGCGATCCATCGTCCGGATCGCCGCTTGGAACTGGGCGGTTGCGACCGCATACCAGAAAGCCCGCTGACTGCCGAACCGATCATAAAAGGTGTCAGCCGAAACGCCCGCGTAGGCCGCCAGCTCTCTCACCCCGACACGCTCGTAATCACTCCACGCGTAGCGCCGTACCGCCGCAGCGAAGAATGCCGCGCGCTTTCGATCGGCGAAGCCAGGGAGGATAGGGCGCTTCCGCCGTCGCGCGCCCCACATTGACCTTGCCATCGATCATCCCTGAACACTGACAAGCCGAAGCACGGAATCGGCTCCGGAACCGGCCCAGAATCAACGCCATTTTTCCGAACCGCCGTTCGGAAATCGCCGGTTCATTTTTCAGCCTTTGAGCCGGTGCTTGTGACCTGAAGCTTTATATATTCTTAGCCTGAAGAACGAATTCGACGATGCGCTTAGTAGGCTTTTCTCTTGGCCTGAAATGCAGCAGCCTGTTCTGAGATGTGGACCGAATTCGGGCGGATTGTCGCAAGACTCTGTCGGCAGCTGACTACCATCACTTCCGAAGGCGTGACACCGGCAGAAGCGCCTTCAGTCACGGCCTCATGGCGTGGGTTCCGGCAAGTCACCGCGCAGCGTGGCATGGACGGCGCCATGCCTGGAACCTGACAACAGGCTCACCCTGCTGACGCGGGAACGGATAATTTCGGCCGCCCAGGTTCCCAAGGCGCGACGCTGGTTGGTCCTTCCGGACCCGTTGGCTATTCCGGCGCTGCCGGAGCGCAAGGCGGTGGCGGACAAGCAGGTTCGCAAGGCATGAACACCGCTGGTTACGCCGGTCTAGTCGGCAATACGGGCGCCGCTGGCACGCAAGGTCCAACGGGCCCGACGGGTGCGCAAGGCCCGGTCGGTATCGTCGCCAATTGGACCGCATATCGGGAATACAATTTCAATCCCGGTCGGGCGGAGATACAGCCTTCGAACGCAAATACCGCCTCGGAGATTGCCGCCTATATGGAGCAGAATCCTTCGCTCCAGATCGCTCTTGACGGCTCGGTGGATTCGGGTGCCACCGAAGCCCGTAGTCAAAACCTGAGCGCTCGCAGGGTCGGCACCGTTCGCGCCGCACTGATCGACGCTGGCGTGCCGGCATCCAAGATCCAGTCCGGCTCGTTCGGCGATCCGCAGCTCAGCCACGATGGGCAAGTCGCGGTACTCCTTCGTAGCGAGGATTAGGCGCCGCAATTATCGCCCGATCTCGCACCGTGATTGCAAAGAGTCTCCTTCGCGCGTCGCGCAAAGGAGACTTCTGCTCTTCAGCGTCCATCGCTCCTGACCTGTCGCGTCGACTTTTTTGGAGTTCGGTCAAGGCTCGAAGACGGCCAAGCCAAGACAGTCTCTACGAGTCAGCGGCTCGGTGTGACAAATCTGAGTAGTTTCCGAATCTATCATCCATGAATTCGACGCCTCATGTTGAGGTGCGAGTTCGTCGGATACCGGCAAAACTTCGTGAAATCTCCGAGCCGGCGCGCCCTTGCCCAATGGCGCAGCGAGAGAGGCGAACTAACTATGACCGCGATCTTTGGCCATTCGGCTATCAATTTGACCACCGTTACGAGTGCCTACGCGGAGCCCGTTTCCAATGGCGACGAACTTAGTCTCGCGCGGCAACGCATGCGCCACTTGAAATACTGGAACGTCAAGGTGCTACCGCCGATGCATTCTGCCAAGGCCAGCGCTGCTGGCGGAGCCTTTGAGCGAGGCGGCGCGTAAGCGCTATCAGCATTTGGCGATGGGAATTCTGGCGGTGCACATGCAGAACGCCACCGCGAGCAGCGCGTTGCAATGAGCGCGACAGAGAAAACCGAAGCCGATTAGTTAGTCGGGAATATCGTCGTCGCCGGACGATGTCTATAAGGCGTTGACCACGCTTCGACTGAGCGAGCTACCGAGGAAAGCGTCCACGCCGCGCCGTAAACCGACGCATTAGCCATACAGAACCGCACTGGAACCAGGAACCATGGCCTTCAAGCACGCGTACCAGCGCCCTTTCACACTCACGCCCGAATACGATACCGGCGAACGCTGGATCGTCTTCTGGGAAACGCGCCGGCCCGAATCGGGGAATTGGAGCGAAGTCGTCGAGAAATCCCAGGCCGGGGCGACCGAACGCGCCAAACACTTTCTGAAGTTGGGCTTCCTCGTCTTTCAGATCACCGGTCCCGCCGGCGGCGTTTTCATGACGGAAGCGGAGATCACGCAGCGGCTGCAATTGCCGTCCACCGTGAAAACGCTGCGCATACCGGACGAACCGCCGCCGCCCGCCTCGACGTAAGACCACTCTGCTCAACCTGGTAGCGATCAGTGTGCCCACACTTGATCGGAATCACTTTCGCCAGATTGTTTTTGTTGTGTGCACCATAATGAACGCTTGAACGCTGTTGTCGAAACCGTTCAAGTTAGCCATGGTTGTTTCCTTCCCGGCGCGCACTTTGAGGGTGATCGCGGCCACTGAGGGCGGATTCATTACATGACGGAGGCGACGATCAACTCAGCTCGCGCCCACTATGCAGCTTCCGTCATGCTCGTCATGTACCGCCTTGCCGAGACGACGCGAGTCTTGAAGTGAGCTCTACGACCGTTCAACATAGTAGGCTGTGCTCCGGTAAATCTTGTTAAATTGCCATAACAAGCGAGGTTGCCCCTCGGTGGTTGCTAGCCCCCGCAACCACTTTTACCGAACTCTGATATTGCTCGTTTTTTTTGGCTCCCTGCTCCGGCGGAGAGCCTTACCATGTTGGCAATTTCGCCGACCAGCTCGATCTCGAAACCCGCGCTCGTGCTGCGTACGCTGACGCGTTCGATCAGCCCGCGGAGGATTTCGAGCGCTTCGGCTTGTGTGTCAGGCTCGGAAAGCGCTTCCCGAAGGTTGCTTATTTTTCGGCGATATATTTCAGCCAGGTTCGGGTGCAGCCGTGGCGCCGGCGCAGGGGCGTTCGTGATTTCGCGTTCGAGCACGGCCTTGCGCGCTCCGAGCTCATCGAGCTTCTGCTGCAAATCCGGCGCCCGAAAGCCACAGCGTTGGTATGGGAAGTTCGTGGTCGACGGCAGGACGATCCGGCTGAAGTCGCGGATGCGCTGAACTCTCCGGGCGCTACGGGTTTACGACCGAAGGCTTTCGCGCGCGGCAGAACCGAAGGTCACCCCTTGTTTTGGCCGGCGACCGCTTTGAGGATCGCGCGGCGCACGAGCGTTTCGAACAGCGGCAGCTTGTAGCCGTTCTTGTTGAGCGGCGTGGCGCCCTCGAGCGCGGCGCGCCCCGCCTGCCGCGCCGCAGTTTCGTCGATGCGTCGGCCGACGAGAGCGGCCTCCGCCGACTTGGCGCGGTGCGGCACCGGCGCGGCGGCGCCGAGAACGACCGCGGCGCTCCGGCAGCTCCCATCCGGTGAAAAGTCGAGTAGCACGGCGACGTCGGCGACCGGCCAATCGAAGGAGTCCTTACTCGCCCTGCTTGACGTGGGCCATGCGCGCGTTCGCGGCTAGCGGCGGCAAGCGAATGCAGCATTGCGGGCCTGACCGCTCTCGCCGAGAAAATGACGCGAGATAGTGCAAGCGCAGCCGGAAAGGCTCAGCAGCTGTGTCCTTGGTCCGACCCCAATTCCTCGGCGTCATAGCTTCTGGTTGAGCGCAGGATGCTGTTATAGACCAGCGGGCGCAATCGGTTGGATCGCCTGGCATGCAAGGCATCCGCGCCGCCATGAGGCGCTTGTTTGAAGGTTGGGCGAGCGCCATACCCTTGGTCGGAGGTAGCCCCATGACCGAGACGCTCCTCGAAAAGACCTGCATCCTCTGTCGGGGTGGCGTTCCGCCGCTGACGCGGGGCGAAGCCGAAGGATTCCTTACCCAGGCACCCGAATGGGCCCTCTTGGACGACGCTCATCGCATCGAGCGGACCTTCCGCTTCAAGAATTTCCGCGAGGCCCTGACCTTCGTCCAGCAGGTGGGCGAGCTTGCCGAGGCCGAGGGCCATCATCCCGACATCAGTTTCGGCTGGGGCTATGCGACGGTGTCATTGAGGACGAAGAAGATCAAAGGCCTCCATGAAAACGATTTCATCATGGCGGCGAAGATCGATCGAGTGGCAAAGGAGTTGGCGACGCACGCCAGTGCCTGAGACGCGGTGCGCGCATCGTGGCCGTATGCCCAGTCACCATGAAAGTCGCCAACTTCCCTTTGCTCAGCGGCAACTCTTCGAGCTTGTCGCTGATGTTGAGAAATACCCCGCGTTCCTGGAGTGGTTCGTCGCCGCTCGGGTCCGTCAGCGCGTCGGCAACTGGCTCGAAGTCGATCAAGTGGTGCGGTTCAAAGGAGTGCGGGCGCGATTTACGACCCACGCCGTGCTCGATCCTCCGCGACGAATCGATATTATCTGTCACGATCCACCGTTCAAGCGGTTCGACCAGCGATGGACGTTCGTCTCTATCGGCGACAACCGCACGATCGTCGAATATGGCGGTGCGCTCGAACTGCGCTCGTTGGTCCTCCAGCACGCGATGCAATTGCTGTTCGATGAGCCACAGATCGCGAAGCTAACAATGGATGCCTTTGTCCGCCGCGCCCACCAGCTTTATGGGACGCCGGCTGGCCCGCCGATCTCTTGATCTGGTCCCACAAGTACTGCCAAGGTGTAAGACGAATCGTGTATCCGTACGCCGTCGGAGGCCTGCGTGAGAACGTTCAGCACTCTCATCGTTACCGCCGTCACAACGATCCTCGTTGGAGTCTAAGATGACGGTGCTGCACGACGGTAACGTAGGGTTCCAACCGCCATTGGGGCGTCTGGACGGTCTGGGCCGAGCACAAAATTGCATCGCCAGTGGCTTAAGCGAGAATCTAGCGGTGACGCTGCCGAAGCGTCGGAATACGGGTTGAAGGATGCAGGCAAGAGAAGTAATGACGACCAATGTCGTCATGGTCCGGCCCGATGCGTCGGTACGGCAGATCGCGCAGCTTCTTCTCGCCAAAGGCATCAGCGCGGTTCCCGTCGTCGACGATGGCGGGACCCTGATCGGTATGGTAAGTGAAGGGGATTTGATCGGACGCGAAGCGCTCGATCGCAAGAACCGAAAAGACTGGTGGCTCGCGCTCTTAGCTGAAGGAGAAACCCTCAGTCCAGAGTTTCTCGCCTATGTGCATGCGCCGGAACGCGCAGCTCGCGACATCATGGCTGCTCCGGTCATAAGCGTAACCGAAGATACCGACGTCAGCCAAATCGCGCGTGTATTGACGACGCACCACATCAAGCGTGTACCTGTTTTGCGTCGGGGGCGCATCATCGGCATCGTCAGCCGTGCAGATCTAGTACGTGCACTCGCTCACGAGCCGCCGACCTGGCCAGTATCCGCCACGTAGAAGGAATTCCTTTGCCTGTGCCGCCGCGCGCGGCCGAATTGCGGACGGCTTTGACCAAGCGGCGCGTGTGCGCGACGACGCGGGCACGCGCCGGCGGCGTCAAGCGTACGGCTGGGATAAGGGGCGCTAAGACTTGTGGCTCGTTGGCCAGGGTCCGTATCGCCATGTCCCGCTGCCAGGCGGCGAGGGCGGCTGCGGCGCTAAGGATGACGGTCTCAACCACGATGCGTCCGTTCCCGGAATAGCAATCGCAAATCACTTATATCTATCGCGGAATTTCGCGGGCGGAATGCTTATGCATGTCGTAATATGTCGTAATATGGCGCGCGGCCGGTCAGGATGATTGCCGCCGAACTTAACGTAGTCGTGACACCAATGCCGAATATGGCCTTGACTTAGATCAAGGCCGTTTTGATCGTTGAATAATCCAATACATCTGGCGAAGAGGGTTTTTGTTGAGGAGAAATACCGTGCCGGGTGAAGCGAAAACGATCGAAAGGCCGAAGGCGGTTATCGCAAGCAAAGACTGGACTACCAACATCGAGCCCATATTTGCGGCGATTCGACACCCGCGTGGTTGGCGGTCGCGCGGCATGTCTAAGCTTTCGCACGATATCGTGCAGTTCATGCTTACGCGGATGATTGAGAATTCAGCGATATGGGAGAAACTCCAACTGCCGTGATGCCGCCGAAACCATCGGGCTTTTTTCATCGACATCGAAATGATAGCCGGCCGATTGTGTTCGAGGCGGAATGCGCGAGAGGTCCGGACATACAGCGTAGGGCGTATCTCGCGCAGGGTTCGTGACGGGCTGGTGTCATGATCTCGCGCAAGGGCGAGCGCGCGTTTCCGGCGTAAGATTCAAAACGGGTCATTGTTGACGGACCGCGCGATTTGCGAAATCCTTGGTCTGTTGCTAGATTTCCTCGGCGCGGTGACCAAGCCTTAGCGCAGGTTTCGATTGAGGCGAAAGAGCCCCGCGGGATGACGGTGGCGTTCTCTCCTTTGCGGCGTGTGACACGCGCCGCGTGGCGTTGCGGCGACACGGGTATCGGCGATCGCGCCATTCCCGAGGAGACCGCCATTGCCTTCACCTTCAACCGGCACACCTATGCCGTCATGATGGCAACGCCGGCAGATCTCGAGGATTTCGGCGTCGGATTCAGCCTATCCGAGGGCGTGATTTCAGCGCCGGACGACATCGAGAACATCGAGGTCATTCCCGGCGCCGACGGCATCGAGGTCCGAATGTGGATCAGCGAACCGCGCCTCGACGCCTTCACATCGCGGCGGCGCTATCTCGCCGGTCCGACGGGGTGCGGCTTATGCGGCATCGAGAGCTTGGCGGAGGCGATGCGTCCGCCGCCCCGGGTGGTATCCGACTTCCGGGTTTCGGCTGACGCCATTGCCGGTGCCATCGCCGCGGTGTCGGTCGGGCAGCATGTCAACCGGCAAACACGCGCGGTGCATGCCGCCGCCTACTGGGAGCGGGGCAAGGGCGTCGTCGCCTTACGCGAAGATGTCGGCCGGCATAATGCGCTCGACAAACTTGCCGGCGCGCTCGCCCGTTCCGGCACCAAAGCGGGCGGCGGCGTCGTGCTCCTGACCAGCCGGGTCTCCGTTGAAATGATCCAGAAGGCCGCCGTGCTCGGCGCACCCGTCGTCGCGGCGATCTCTGCGCCGACAGCGCTGGCCGTGCGCTTCGCCGAACGGGCCGGCATCACCCTGGCGGCGATCGTGCGTGACGACGGCTTCGAGATTTTCACGCACGGTCATCGGATCGTGGGAGAATTATCCGAACGCGTTCGCTCGGTGCCGAGTTCGAGTTAGGCGCCCGACCGCGCCGCTCCACGTTGCCGCGCGGACTGACGGGCAAACCGAATTTTCTCGCTTACAATCGTTTCTTTGAACGCGCTCGCGTCGAGGTAGCCAAGTCGATCCGCCGCGGGTTGAATTGGCATCAGCGCGGCCGAGGCGCTACGCACGCTGCCAAAATTACGAAAATCCGAGAGCGGTAGCTGCGATGGCGGCGAGCAGGCCGAAGGCGAACGTCCCGAAGGCGAGCGACGCAATCGCTCGAAGCGGCAGGGCGCGGCCTAGCATTGCAAGAGAGGGCAGGCTCACGGCCGGCAGAGTGACGAGCAGCGCCGCGGCGCCCGCACCGCCGAGTCCGAAATGCTGCAGGACCTGTATAATCGGCACCTCGCCGGCAGTGGGAATGACCAGGAGCGTCCCGGCGGCGGCAAGCGCGGGGACAAGCCAGAAGGCGTGGCCGATGGCCGGCGCCATCTCCGGAAAGAGCCAAGCGCGAAGCATGCCGAGGGCGAAAACAAGCACGGCGTATTCCGGCACCAGACGAACGGCAAGGCGAATGAACGCGCGCGCCCAGGCGAGAAGAAAAAGTTCGTTCGCGCCGCTTGGTAACCGTGGCGTCCGGGTGACGCGCCATGCGGGCGGAACGCGGCTTGCCGCGGCGTGGCCGACGACAAAGACGAGCACCAAGCCGATAACGAGCCGCAGCGCCGCCCACTGCCAGCCGAGGACAAAGCCGATAAAGACGAGTGTGGCGGGATTGAGGACGGGGTTGGCGAGCCAATAGACGAGTGCAGGGGCGGGCCTGGCGCCGCTCTCGAGAAGGCCGACCGCAACCGGAGCGGTGCAGCAGGTACACATCATCGAAGGAACGGCAAAGGCGGTGGCGCGAAGCGACGCCCGAGGGCCGGAAAAGAGGCGGCACAGAGTTGCGCGCTGGAGCAGCGCTTCGATGCCCGCGCCGAGGACCAACCCGAGCACCAGCGCCTGCCAGATCGCCTTGATATAGGTGATCGAGTAATCGACACCCGCTTGCCAACCGATCGCGGGCGGCGCGGCCTTCGTGCCGCTCAAGATCGAGGCGCCGATCGTGTGATGCTGGGCGGCCACGAATGCTTTTGCGTAATAGGGCGACCACTTGACATAGAAGAGACCGCCGACAGCAACGGTCAAAAAAAGCGCCACCGGAATCCACGCCGAGAAACGCGATTCCGGCGGACGCGCGGCCGTGGGAGCGGTCATCGGCGTTTCTTTCCCTTTATGGGGTTGGTCATCATTGCAGCGACCTTCATCCGACGCGAATGCGCGCCAGCCCCGCTTCGAATCTTCCAATCTCGCATGCACTGGCGAAGCCGCGCCGGCGTACCAAGTCGAGCACGGAAGCCACGGCGTCGGGCGCGCAGGCGATCAGCAATCCGCCACTGGTCTGCGGGTCGCACAGCAGATTGCGCCGCCACTCCGGCAGATCCGGCGGCAAATCCACGTCCGCGCCGTAACTCGCCCAGTTGCGTTTCGACGCGCCGGTTGCGACACCCGATTCGGCAAGTTGCTTCGCGGCGGCAAAGACCGGCAGCGCTTCCAGCTCGATCCGCACCGCAAGCGACGCACCGCGGCACATTTCCAAGGCATGACCGAGCAGGCCGAATCCGGTAACGTCGGTCACCGCATGCACGCCGGCAATATCCGGTAGCTCCGCGCCGACGGCGTTGAGTTGCGTAGTTGACGCGATCATCGTCGCGTAAGACGCCTCGGCCAGCTCTCCGCGCTTGAGCGCGGCGCTGAAAATGCCGATGCCGAGCGGTTTGGTCAGGATCATGCGGTCGCCTGATCGCGCCGTGCTGTTGCGTAGAATGCGCTTCGGGTCGATCAAGCCGATGACGGCGAGCCCGTAGATCGGCTCGGGTGAATCGATTGAATGACCGCCCGCGATCGGGACATTCGCGCTCGCGCATACCGCGACGCCACCAGCGACGATCTGCTGCACCGTCTCCACCGGCAGCTTGTCGACGGGCATGCCGAGGATGGCGAGCGCGAGGATCGGCGTGCCGCCCATCGCGTAGACATCGGCTAACGCATTGGTTGCGGCGATGCGCCCGAACTCGTACGGGTCATCGACGATCGGCATGAAAAAGTCCGTCGTTGCGATGACGGCTTGGCGATCGTTGATGCGGTAGACCGCCGCATCGTCCGCGGTTTCCGTGCCGACGAGGAGATCCGCGAACCGCGCGCCGCCAGGCGTCTTGGCGAGGATTTGGCTCAGGATCGCCGGCGCCAACTTGCAGCCGCAGCCGCCGCCATGGGCAAGATCGGTCAGTCGGAGCGCCGTGGTCATCCGCGGCCTCGGCGGCGCCGCATACGCTCAAAGACAGCGCGGCATCTTTGCGCGTTGAAAGGCTTCGATCGATGGCGCGCCGGCACGCGGCAGCCGCTCAGAAGCACAACGACACTATGCGGTGATCGATGCGGGTGGTCAAGCGGGCCCACTTGATTGCAGGCAGCGGGTCGGGTCCTTGACGAGGTCGCCGGTCGCGTAGATACTGTTAAAAAAATACGCATCCTTGTTACCGATACCGTTCAGGGAAGGGGACGCCGGGATGCCACACGACGTTTCAAGGCGTGAGTTTTTGCGCGGAGGCGCGGCGGCAGGGTTGGCCGCCACAAGCCTCGGCGCTTTCGGTTTCGCGGCCGTCGAAACTGCACATGCCGCGACGATCCGGCCGTTCAAGCTTGCGCACATGGTCGAGACCCGCAACACCTGCCCCTATTGCGCGGTGGCCTGCGGCGTCATCATGTATGCGAAGCCGGCGGCGGAGAACGGCGGCAAGCGGTCGATCATGTATATCGACGGCGATCCCGACCATCCGACCAACCGCGGCACGCTGTGCCCGAAAGGCGCCGCGCTGCTAGACTTCGTGCATTCGGAGAGCCGGCTCACGGTGCCGCGCTATCGGGCGCCGGGCACGAAGGATTTCAAGGAGGTCACCTGGGATTGGGCGCTCGACCGCGTGGCGCGCCTGTTCAAGGACGACCGCGACAAGAATCTCGTCACGACCAATGCCAACGGCGTGACGGTCAATCGCTGGATCACCACCGGCTTCCTCGGCGCCTCGGCGACGACCAACGAAGCAGCATGGGCCACCTACAAGGTGGTACGCGGGGCGGGCGCGCTCGTCTTCGACAACCAAGCAAGAGTCTGACACGGCCCCACGGTGGCCAGTCTGGCCCCAACTTTCGGCCGCGGCGCGATGACCAACCTGTGGACGGACATCCGCAGCGCGGATCTCGTCATCGTCATGGGCGGCAACGCCGCCGAGGCGCATCCTTGCGGTTTCAAATGGGTGACGCGAGCCAAGGCCGAGCGCGGCGCCAAGCTGATCGTGGTCGATCCGCGCTTCACCCGCACCGCGGCAGTGGCGGATTACTACGCGCCCATCCGGCCCGGAACCGATATCGCCTTCCTATCCGGTCTCATCAAATACTGCATCGACAACGGCAAGGTGCAGTGGGACTACGTGAAGCCGTTCACCAATGCCGCGCTCATCGTCAAGGAAGGGTACGGCTTTAAGGACGGGCTCTTCACCGGCTACGACCCGGCGAAGCACACCTACGACCGATCGAGCTGGACCTATGAAATCGGTCCCGATGGGTATGCGGTGGTCGACGAGACGCTCGCCCATCCGCGGTGCGTCTGGAACCTCCTGAAGGAGCACGTCGCCGCCTTCACGCCGGAGATGGTCGAGCGCATCTGTGGCACACCGAAGGATAGGTTCCTCCACATCGCGGCGATGGTCGGCGAGATGTCTGCGCCGAACAAGACCATGACCTCGATGTACGCGCTCGGCTGGACACAGCACTCGTACGGCTCGCAGAACATCCGCACCATGGCGATGCTGCAGCTCATCCTCGGCAATGTCGGGTTGCGCGGCGGCGGCGTGAATGCGCTGCGCGGCCATTCGAACATCCAGGGCCTGACCGACATGGGCCTGATGTCTGAGTTGATTCCGGGCTATCTCAATATGCCGCACGACAACGAGCCCGATCTCGCCGCCTACCTGAAGACGCGCGCCTTCAAGCCGCTGCGGCCGAACCAGATCAGCTACTGGCAGAACTATCCGAAGTTCATGGTGAGCTTCCTCAAGGCGATGTGGGGGGCGGCGGCGACCAAGGAGAACGACTTCCACTACGATTGGATCCCAAAGCTCGACAAGCCGATGTACGACATGCTGCTGGCCTTCGAGCTGATGGCGAACGGCGAGATGAACGGCTATGTCTGCCAAGGGTTCAATCCGCTCCTGTCCATCTCGAACCGCGCTAAGGCCACGGCGGGGCTTTCCAAACTGAAATTCCTGGTGGTGATGGATCCGCTCGACACCGAGACCGCGAACTTCTGGGCGAATCACGGCGACTTCAACGATGTCGATCCGACCAAGATTCAGACTGAGGTGATCCAGCTTCCGACCACGTGCTTCGCCGAAGACGAGGGCTCGCTCACCAATTCGGGCCGCTGGCTGCAGTGGCACTGGGCGGGCGGCGATCCGCCGGGCCAGGCCAAACCGGATGAGTGGATCATGGCGCAGATCCATCTGCGCATGAGGGCGCTCTATCAGAAAGAGGGCGGAAAGCTGCCGGAGCCGATTCTCAATCTCGACTGGCGGTACAAGGACCCGGGCAATCCGACACCTGACGAGTTGGCCCGCGAAATCAACGGCTCGGCCCTGGCGGACGTGATGGATCCGACCGACAAGAAGAAGGTGCTGGTGCCGCAGGGCAAGCAGCTTCCATCCTTCGCCTTCCTGCGTGACGACGGGTCGACCGCCTGCGCCTGCTGGATCTATTCCGGCTGCTACACCGAGGCGGGCAACGCAATGGCGCGGCGCGACAACACCGATGTCGGGGATGCCGGGCTGTTCCCGAAATGGACGTTCTCCTGGCCGGTGAACCGCCGCATTCTCTACAACCGTGCGTCCTGCGATCTCACGGGCAAGCCGTGGGATCCGACCCGGAAAATCATCGAATGGAACGGCACAATGTGGACCGGCTATGACGTGCCGGACATGCTGCCGACGGCGAAGCCAGAAACGGTGATGCCGTTCATCATGGTGCCCGAAGGCGTCGGCCGGCTTTGGGTCGCCGGTCTGATGGCGGACGGGCCGTTCCCGTCGCATTACGAGCCGTTCGAATCGCCGGTCGCCAACGCCGTCGCGCCCAAGGTGCGCGGTAATCCGGCCGCACGCGTGTTCCCCGGCGACCTCAAGGACATGGGCGACGCCAAGCAGTTCCCGATCGTCGGTACGTCCTACCGCCTGACCGAGCACTTCCACTTCTGGACCAAGCACAACCGGGTCAACACGGCACTAATGCCGGAATTCTTCGTCGAGCTCTCGGAACAGCTCGCGAAGGAAAAGGGCATCGCCAATGGCTCGTGGGTCCGCGTGTGGTCGAAGCGCGGCTCGATCAAGGCGGTTGCGTGCGTCACGAAGCGGCTCAAGCCCATGACCATCGATGGCAAGACCGTCCATATGGTCGGCGTGCCGCTGCATTGGGGCTTCATGGGCGTGGCGCGCAAGGGCTTCGGTCCCAACTCCTTGACACCCGTGGTGGGCGATGCAAACACGCAGACGCCAGAGTTCAAGGCGTTCTTGCTCGACATCGAACCCAGCACGCCGCCCTCGGCTTAAGGAAGGGGACGGACAATGGCATCCCGCGCGATGAACGTGGTCCGGACCTCGGCGACGTCGACGGCGAACGCCCAGGTGACCTTCCACGACGAAGTCGTGAAGCTGATCGACGTCTCGAAATGCATCGGCTGCAAGGCGTGCCAGGTGGCGTGCCTCGAGTGGAACGACCAGGTGCTGGACATCGGCGCGTTCACGGGTTCGTACCAAATCCCGCCCGATCTTACGCCCAGCATGTTCACGCTGATGCGGTTCAACGAATGGGAGAACCCGAAGACCGGCGAGCTCGAATGGCTCATCCGCAAGGACGGGTGCATGCATTGCGCCGATCCGGGCTGCCTTGCCGCCTGTCCGGCGCCTGGCGCGATCGTCCAGTACGACAACGGCATCGTCGACTTCGTCGCCGAGAACTGCATCGGCTGCGGCTATTGCGTGAAGGGATGCCCGTTCAACATCCCGCGCATCTCGGCGGAGCCCGCCAAGGCGCACAAATGCACGCTCTGCTCGGACCGCGTGGCGGTTGGCGAGGGCCCCGCCTGCGCCAAGGCCTGCCCGACCGAAGCGATCGTGTTCGGCACCAAGCCGGAGATGCTCAAGCATGCCGCGGGGCGGCTGACCGACCTCAAATCGCGTGGCTTCGACAACGCCGGCCTGTATAACCCGGATGGGGTCAGCGGCACCCACGTCATGTATGTCCTGCCGCACGCCGACCAGCCGGAGCTCTATTCCGACCTGCCGCGCAATCCGAAGATCAGTCCGTGGGTCCGGACGTGGAAGGGGGCGGCGAAGACCTATACCGGTCTCGCGGCGATGGCCGCCGTTTTCGTCGGCGCCGTCGTGCATCACGTCGCCACCGGCGCCAACCGCGTCGCGCCCGACGATGAAGAGAAGGGGCGCCGCGTGATCGAGGGGAGGGATTAGCCACCATGCCTGCCGATTACTCGGGCGCGAGCACGGTCAAACGGCACCCACTCGATGTCCGCATCGCCCACTGGGTCGCCGCCGTGAGCTTCATCCTGCTCGGCCTGTCAGGCCTGGCTTTTTTCACGCCCAGCCTTTTCTTCCTGACGGCCCTCTTTGGCGGTGGGGAAACGGCGCGCTGGCTCCATCCGTGGCTCGGTGTTGCGCTCGCGCTCAGCTATCTCGTGCTGACCGTTCGGTTCATCGGTTCCTGCCTGTGGGCGCCGGAGGACACCGCTTGGATGGCGCATCTGAGCGACGCGATGTCGGGCCGCGAGGAGAAACTGCCGGAGATCGGCAAGTTCAACCCGGGCCAGAAGCTCTACTTCTGGGGCATGGCCCTGATGATCGCCGTGCTGTTGGTGACCGGCGTGATCATCTGGCAGGCCTATTTCAGCGCGCTGACGACGATCGCGACGCAGCGGATTGCCGTCCTCATCCATTCGATTGCGGCGGTGCTGGCCATCCTCGGCTTCATCGTCCACATCCACATGGTGACCTGGGAGCCGGGGACGCTCCGTGCGATGCTCAACGGCACCGTGACCGGCGGGTGGGCCTGGAAGCATCACCGCAAGTGGCTGCGACAGGTGGTAGGGGCGAAACGCGGCAAGCCCCGCGTCAGCGCACCGCCGGCCGAATAGGCGCACGGTCGCAGCATCGGAACCGGCCCTATTGTTCGCTTGGGTTGACGACGAGCCCGCATGTGCCATGCGGGCGCGCCCGGTGCATTCGTTCGATCATCGAGACTGTCGCGATGCAGGAACGGCGCTTGCTTTCGGCGCGCCGACCGCGCTTCAATTCCCGACATGAGTCCGGAAACAACGCCGCAAATCGAGCCGATCCCGATCGGCGAATTCGCCGAGCCGGACTTCGTGCGCCTGCCGGAGCCCGTCGGTCTTTTCCACGCGCGCGCCGAGCGCCTCCGCGCGCTGTCGGCAACGCACACGCTTGCCCCTTACCTCACATTCCTTGCCGAGCTGGTGACGATCCAGGAGCGCATCGCCGCGAGCCTGTCCTCGCCCGGGCGGCTATCGCTCGAGGGGCTGGAGGCTGCGATCGCGGAGATGCGCGCGCCGCTGGATCGGTTGCTATTCGTGCCCGACGAATTTGCGCTCGCCGTGAGCGACAAGCTGCTCGCGGCACTGGCCGATGTCGTGATGCCGGACGCGGCCGCGCAGGCCGTGGCCCGGTTGAAAGCCGACGATGCGGCCACACGGCAGGTCGCCTTGCAACGCGCGCTGCGCCAGCCGGTCATCACCGAGGCGCTGGCCGAGCATGCGCTGCTCTACGCGGCCTTGCAGGTGATCTTCGGCGGCATTGCCGCTGCGCTCCCGCCCAAACGCCTGCAGCCGATCGCTGACGGGGCCTGCCCGGTCTGCGGTAGTCCGCCTTTGGCGTCGCTCTTGGCTGGCTGGCAGGGCGCGCGCGGCACGCGCTATTGCGTGTGCGGCCTCTGTGGAACCTTCTGGAACTACGTCCGCATCAAATGTACGCTTTGCGGCTCGACCAAGGGCATCGCCTATCACGGGATCGAAGGCGATGCGGGGACGATCAAGGCCGAGAGCTGTGAATCCTGCCGCCGCTACGTCAAGATCCTGTACCAACAGAAGGACCCGGCGCTCGAACCGCTGGCAGACGATATCGGCTCGCTCGGGCTCGATCTGCTCATGCGCGAAGCCGGCTTCGCGCGCGGCGCGGTCAATCCGTTTCTGCTCGGCTACTGATCCCGGAGCCTCCCGGTGAGCGCGCTGGCTAGCAACGCGGCTCGCCGCCGGCTGCCGGCAGTGGACGCGGTACTGCGAAGCGAGGCGGCGGCGCCGGCAATCGCTGAATTCGGCCGGTCCGCGGTCGTGACCGCCGTGCGCCAGGCCCTGGCGCGACTGCGGGCGATGCCACTGGCAAGCGCCGATGCCGACGCCGTAGCAGCGATGGCCCGCGGCGAGCTGGCGCAAGCCGCCGCGCCTACGCTCGGACCGGTTTTCAATCTCACCGGCACGGTGCTGCACACCAATCTCGGGCGGGCGCCGATCGCCGAGACCGCCATCGATGCTACCGCGAGCGTCATGCGCGGAGCCGTCGCGCTGGAATATGACGTGGAGCGCGGACGGCGCGGCGAACGCGACGATCACTTGCGCGGCCTTTTGTGCGAGCTCACGGGCGCCGAAGACGCCACGGTCGTCAACAACAATGCCGCTGCGGTTCTGTTGGCGCTCAATACCTTCGCGCTCAATCGCGAGGCGGTTGTCTCGCGCGGCGAGCTGATCGAGATTGGTGGCGCCTTCCGCATGCCGGAGATCATGGCGCGCGCGGGCGCCAAGCTGGTCGAGGTCGGTACTACCAATCGGACGCATCTGAAGGACTATGCGGCGGCGATCGGACCAGCGACCGGGCTCCTCCTGAAAGTCCATCCCTCGAACTACAGGATCGAGGGATTCACCGCCGAGGTGCCCACGACAAAGCTGGCCGCACTTGCGCATGATCGCCGTGTACCATTGGCCTACGATCTCGGCTCGGGAACGCTGGTCGATCTGGCGCGATTTGGCCTCGCCCACGAAACCACCGTCAGCGAGGCGCTTGCGGCCGGCGCCGATCTCGTCACGTTCTCCGGTGACAAGCTGCTGGGCGGTCCGCAGGCCGGTTTCATCGTCGGCCGCAAGGCCTTGCTCGCCGAGATCAACCGCAACCCGCTGAAGCGCGCCTTGCGCGTCGACAAGCTCCGTCTCGCTGCGCTGGCGGCGACGCTGCGCCTTTACCGCGATCCCGACCGACTGAGGGAACGCCTGCCGACCTTGCGATTGTTGACGCGACCGCTGGCGGACATCGAAGCGGCGGCGCGCCGCATGGCGCCGCGTCTCGCCGCGGCGCTCGGCCCCGTCTTCGCGGTCGAAATCGTCTCCTGCGGCAGCCAGATCGGTTCCGGCGCGCTCCCCGTCGAGACGCTGCCCAGCGCGGCGATCGCGATCCGCCCGAGGGCGAAGCGCCATCAAGGACAGGTGCTCGAAGAGCTCGCGGCGGCGCTGCGTCGGCTGCCGATCCCGGTCATCGGTCGCGTCGAGCAACAGGTCTTGCTGCTCGATTTGCGCTGCCTCGACGACGAACAGGGCTTCATCGACAATCTATCCGATCTCGATATTGTGAGGCAGCGCGGGTCGGCATGATCATTGGAACGGCGGGCCATGTCGACCACGGCAAGACGGCGCTCGTGCGCGCCCTCACAGGCGTCGATACGGATCGGCTCAAGGAAGAGAAAGCCCGCGGTATTTCGATCGATCTCGGTTTCGCCTATATGCCGACGCCGGACGGCGACGTCATCGGATTCATCGATGTGCCGGGCCATGAGCGCTTCATTCACAACATGCTCGCGGGCGCTTCCGGCATCGATTGCGCGCTGTTCGTGATTGCTGCCGACGACGGCATCATGCCGCAAACCGTCGAGCATCTGTCGATCCTGGATCTTCTCGGCGTGGAACGCGGGTTGGTGGCGCTGACCAAAATCGATGTCGTGCCGCCGGCCGAACGTGCGCAGACAGCCGCGGAAATCACGCGTTTGTTGGCTCGGACCTCTCTGGCCGGCGCCCCGATTATCGAGGTTTCGGCGATCCGCGGCGATGGGATCGAGGAATTGCGCGGACGGCTATTCGCCATCGCGTGCGCCATCGCTCCGCGGGCCCTGGGCGGCCGGTTCCGATTGGCGGTCGATCGCTCGTTCACGTTGGCCGGCGCCGGCACGATCGTCACCGGCACCGTGCTTTCGGGCGTGGTGACGGTCGAGGACCGCGTCGCCGTCAGCCCGGCGGGCCTTGAGGCGCGCGTGCGCTCGATCCACGCGCAGAACCGACCGGCCGAGCGCGGATGTGCGGGTGAACGCTGTGCGCTCAATCTCGTCGGCGACGGGGTCACGAAGGAAAGCATCACGCGCGGCGACGTCGTTCTCGATCCAGGGCTTCATGCGCCGACGGACCGCATCGACGCGCGGCTGCGCGTGCTGCCGACGGAGCAGAAGCCGATCGGCCAATGGCTTCCGGTGCGTTTCCATCATGGCGCCGTAGAGTGCGGCGCACGCATCGTCTTGCTGGGCGACACGCCGCTCGCACCGGGCGTGGAAGGTTGGGTGCAGCTCGTGCTCGACCGGCCGATCGCCGCGGCGTCGGGCGATCGTTTCGTTGTGCGCGATACATCGGCTCGGCGCACCATCGGTGGCGGACGACTGATCGATCTTCGTGCCCCGGCGCGCAAGCGCCGCACGCCGGAACGATTGGCCCGGCTCGACGCGATGGCGAAGGAGGATCCGGCACGCGCGCTCGCAGATCTCGTCGGCGGCGTTTCGAGCTTTGTCGACCTTTCCGGGTTCGCCCGCGATCGGGCGCTGACCGCGGCGGAAGCCGAGACGATCGCGAACGAACTTGGCCTGGTCCGCTTCACGACGCACGGTGCCGCCTTCGGGCTGTCGGCGGAAGCTTGGGCGGCTTTTCGGCGCGCGCTCAAGGCAAAGCTCGCGAGCTTCCATGCGGAGAATCCGGACCTTCAGGGCATCGGGCGCGAACGTCTGCGGCTCGCGCTCGAATTGCGGCTTCCGGCGCCGGTCTTCCTTGCGGCGCTCCAGACTCTCGCCGGGGCCAGCGAGATCGCGCTCGACGGTGCGTGGGTGCGGCTGGCGGAACATCAGGCACGGCTGACGGCGGAGCATGAGGCGCTGTGGGTGAGAATCCGACCGCTGCTCGCCGGCAAAGAGCGATTTCGCCCGCCGCGCGTACGCGACGTTGCGGAGCTCTTGCGTGTTCCCGAAGCGAACGTGCGGCGCGTCCTCAAGCTTGCCTCACGGCTCGGATTGGTCGACGAGATCGCGCACGATCATTTCTTTCTGAGGCGGACTGTCGCCGAGATCGTCGCCATCATGCGGAGCATCGCGCCCGAAAGCCCGGACGGCCAGTTCACGGCGGCACAGCTGCGCGACCGGCTCGACAATGGGCGCAAGGTGGCAATCCAGATTCTCGAGTTTTTCGACCGTCACGGCGTCACATTGCGCCGCGGCGATCTTCGCCGCATCAACCGTCACCGTCTCGACCTGTTTGGTCCACCCGAGCGTGTCCCTATGGGCCAGGCCGCGTTGCAGCACGAAGGAAGAGAAACGTCCCCGGTGGGGCGGCCGGACTTCAAATCCGGAAAGGGCCGCGAGCCGGTCCTTGGTGGGTTCGACCCCCACTCTCTTCCGCCACCGCGAAGGAAAGCGTGATGAGCCGCGGTGTGGCAGCTGACACCTTCGAGACGCAGTGCTTGCGGCTCTAGGTGACGCTCGCCGCTGAGCCGGAGCTTGAGGCCTTTTCTGCAATTCCATCCTGTAGCGCGACGCCGCGCGTCTCTGGCCCGTACCAGGCGGCCGCGACGGTCAGCAGGAGGAGAGCGGACGCCAGCTTGAACTCGGCGGCGAGCCCGATCTTCGCGACAACCAGGCCGGCGATCGTGGGCCCGGCCACCGACACCAGCCGCGCGATCCCGATGGTCACGGATTGGCCGGTGCCGCGCAGCGTGGTCGGGAAGGTATCGGCGGTGTGCGCCAGCATCGGCGGCACCGGTGCCAGCAGGAACGCGAACGCGACTCCGCCGATTATGGGCGCGGCCGGCGTGGCCGCATACGCGATCCACAGCCAGAGCGCAGCGACGCCAACGCCGGTGAACGCGGTGATCGTCCACCGGCGTCCGACGATATCGCAGAGATAGCCGCTCAGGTTCTGGCAGAAGAAGCCGCCCAGGCCGAAGGCGCCCATGTACCAGGCGATCTCGGTCTGCCCGACATGCGCCTCGGTGATGAGATACCGTGGCACGAAGATCACCCAGCTCCACCAGAACGTCCAGTAGCCGATCCACAGCGTCATGATCCGCAACGTCGCGCCGCGATAAGCGGGTGCGAAGACCTCCCATACCGTGAATCGCCGGCGTTGCAACGTCCGATCGGCGAGCGCCGCCTGAACGTTGTGAAAGCGCGGCGATTCCTCGGCCGTCGCGCGGATCAGATAGACGATCGCGCCGAGGACCAGCGTCGAGGTGAACGCCCAGCGCCAGCTCGCGGCGACGGCGACGATGACGCTCGCGCAGAAGATGCCGAGCGAATAGACGGAATTGGTAAGGGTCAAGGCGAACCCGCGCCACCGGCGCGGCGCCGCCTCAGCGACGTAAGCCGCCCCGATGGGCAGCTCGGTACCGGTGCCGATCCCAGTCAAGAAGCGGGCGGCGGCGAACAGCGCGCCGCTGGTCGCGGCGCCAGTCAGCGCGCTGAAGATCGAATAGCAACCGACCGAGATGCCCAGGCTGACTCGGCGGCCGAGATAATCCGCCATCGTGCCGCCGCCGAGCGTACCGAGCGCATAGCCGAACAGGAAGATCGACGAGATGAAGCCGATGTCTTGCGCGGTTAGGCCGAATTCCTGGGTCACCGCCGGCAACGTCACCGTGTAGACGTTGATGACGATGGAATCGAGCAGCATGCCCAACGCAGCTGCCAGGAAGATGAGGTACATCTGCCGCGTCGCGCCCGTCGTGTCGCACGCGGTCTTGGCGAGCCCGACGGTTGATGGTTCGTCGTTTGGCGCTGCCATCGGCCCCGCCTACCGAAGGGCGACGCCGATGCCGAGGAGCGCACCGTAATAGAACGACATCAGCGCGATCTTCGGAGCGAGACGAAACAATTCGTCGAAACGGCTGTCGCTGCACACGACGCGCATCATCGCGACCGCCTGCGGCAGGGTTAGCAGCGGCAACAGCACCCACGGGGTGAAGCCAAGGCCCAGCCAGAACCAGAACGGCACGAGATAACTGAAGGCCATGAGGGCGCCTATCTCGATGCGGCTCCAGGCTGGGCCGAAGCGCACGGCGCCGGTGCGCCAGCCCTTGACGCGATCGGGCTCGCGGTCGCGCTGATCGTCGATCAGCATCATGTTGGTGACCAGCGCGCCGATCGGCAGGCCGATGACGAAGGCATCGAGCGGCAACGCCCGCAGCACGAGCAGGTGATTGGCGTGGGACAGATAGAGCGGCGCCGACTCGACGTAATAGGTGCCGACGACGGCGACTACGCCGAACATCACGAAGAAGATCGGATCGGCGATGCCCCGCCGCGCGTAGGCGAGCGGCACCCCGGCATAGCCCCAGCTCGAGACGACGCCGAGTATCCCGAACGCCACCACTAGATAGCCGGCGACATGCAGGAAATAGGGGCCGGTCAGCACGGGCACGACGAAGCAGAAGGCGATCGCGCCACGCAGGACCGGAAGCGACAGCGCGCCCGTGCGCAGCGCTTCGACCAGGTCGGGATGCTCGCGGTTGTCGGGATGTCGCACCAGCAGCTCGTAATTGTCGAGCATCACGCCGCCGACATGCAGCAGCCAGCTGGCGAGGAATCCAATCAGCGCCGGTAGCAAGCGGAAGACGCCATCGTGCACGGCCAGTCCAACGCCCGCCAGAACCGGCGCGATGGCGACGGGCAGCGTGTAGGTCGGATAGACCAGAAGATCGAGCCAAACCCTGCGCGCGGATACCATCGGCCTGCCGTGTGGAGGAAGCGAATATGCGGGAGATCGCGCCGCGCCGCGATGATCAAGCCCTGAAAACATTCAGCAGAAACAGCAGCCCCGAGAGCAGCACGACCAGTGAGGCGACGCCCGCCGCCAGGTGCTGGCCGGCGGTGATCGCGAGATACTCGGCGAACGGGAAGGCGATGGCACCGATCACCGAGACCCAAAGGTGGACGGTCGCCCAGCCGTCGTTCTTGGCGAGACCAGCGCGATAGACCAGCCCGAAGACCATCAGCGTTGCGCCGCCGAACAGGACGAGATGGGCGTGCACCGAACCGATCTTGAAACTCTGGGTTGCCGCCATGTACAGCCCGACCAACATACCGACAGCTAGCAGCAGCGCACCCCACCGGATGAAATGCTTGTCGATGTTCTGCATGGAAACTCTCCAATCGCTAATGCGATCGTGAACCGTTCGCATGCCGACGGCGGCCGGTCGTTGATCTAGGTCAAGGAACGCGGCCGGGCTTTTTCTTCGGCTTCGTCGGCGGGATCAGACGGTGCCGTGCCGTGCTGCCGTTGCCTGCCGCACGATCGGATAGAGAAAGACGACGAGCTCTCCGACATAAGCAAAGGCGCCAAACCCGAGCCCGGCAACAACTGCAATCAGGGCAATCAGCCCGCCATGCACCACTGCGCCGGCGGCCACAGCTCCGGCTCCGCATAGCGTCGCGGCGGCGTCAAGCAGGCGGCTGAAGGCTGGCGGCGAAAGCGCCGGTTGCGTGCTCCGCGTCGCGAGCGGCATCAAGCCGAGGCCTCCCGCGGCGGCGAGCGACAGCGGTACCAGCACGGGCGGACCGCCGAGCCAGATGGCCGGATCGGTCGTTAGCGCCGCGAGCGTCGGCGCGTGGATCGCCAAGTGAATTGCGGTGCCGATCACCCCGGCCGCGATGGTGACGCCGCAGCTGACCGCAAAGAGGGCGGCGGTGACGCCGGTATCCAACGCGAGAACCAGAAAACCCAGCGCGAGCGCTGCGGCGACCGCAACGCGCGGAAAGATGGCCACCGGGTCGTGCGCCAGGGCGACCGCAGGGTGATAGAGATAGAGCTCGATGAACAATGGGCCAAACAGCATCAACGCGACGAGGATGAAAAACCGGCGCAGCATGGCTCAGTGCGTTGGCGTTGTGGTCGGCTGGGTGAAGGCCGGGGTTGGTGCGGTGTCCACGCCGTTCAGCACCGTGTAACGCACTTCGTCGTCGTAAAGCACCCATTGGCCGTTCACCGTCGCGTGGCACGAGTTGCAGTTGCCACTCATGTTGGCGAAGGCGGTCGAATGGAGATGAAGCGAATGAATCGCCTCTGCGAACGGCAGCGACGTCTTCGTGCCATGGCAGATCAAGCAGTCCTCGACGCGCATGGGAATTCCGTAGCTGGTGGCGAAGATACCGTGCAGCTCGGGCTTTGGCCGCGCAACGACCAGGCGGTTGACGTCGGCGGCTAGATGGTCGCCATGGCACGCGTTGCAACCGCGATCCTGCGCGTGCACGGTGCCCCAGTTGTAAGCGGTCAAGGGAATACCAAGCGCGAAGGCACGCGCGTCGTTCCGCTGGTGCCAGGCATAAAACGTCGCGCCGAAACCGCCGACAATGACGACGAGCGCGGCCAATGCCAGAATCGCCGCGCGCATCATGTCGGCCGCCGTTCCAGCGCCGCGGCCGTCAGCAGCGCGAGCAGGGCCGCCAACAGCAGCAGCGCGGCGAAGACGAGGCCGGCGGCGCTTTCTGCCAGGGTCGCGGGCGTTGCCGATAGGCCGATTCCGGCGACGATCAGCGCGAAGGCGACACCGCAGATCATGCCGGCCGGATCACTGCGCAAAAGCGGGACACCGTCGCCGGCGCCGAAGGCGCCGATGAAGCCGAGGACGGCAGCGAGCGTAATAGCGATCGGCCAATTGGGGCACACTGGGCCGCCCCATACGGCGAGGGAAAAGATGCGATCCGGCTGGCTCAAGGTAACGCCGCTCACGACGGCATGAGCAACGGCGCCGGCTAATCCTATGACGGCGGCGATCGCCGTCGCCGCCTGGCAGGCGGCCGCGGTCACGCGCGACGGCTTCATCTGCACCGCCATGAGCGACAGCAGCGACAGCGGCAGCCACAGGACCGGTAGCAGCGCCAGGCTTAATTCACGCTGCGCGAGCGCCGGTTGATGTCCGAGATCGACCTCGAGCAGCACAATGACGAACAACAGCGTGGCAAGAACGAGGAGCGGCCGTCGCATGCGCCGGAGATCATCGAGGATCGCCTCCATGTCAGCGTACCTCTACGGCGATCATACCGGGCGTGTCTTGCTTGCGGCCGTTGGCGCTCGTTGCCCGCACACGCAGCACATAGAAACCGCGCGCGGGCGGACGCCACGTCACTGCCCAGGTGATCCAGATGTTGGGATCCGGCTGCGGCGGCAGCGGCATGGGCCGGTAACTCCTACCGTTGTCGGTACTCAATTCGACTTGGCCGACAGGTTCCGGGCCGGTGAATGCATACCCGGTGAGCACGATGCCGGCGAGCGTCGCGGCGGCTTCGGGTGGCGCCGGCGACAGAAACCCGGCCATTGGCGGCGCCGGGTGCTCGGGCGCCGGCTGATCGGTCAGGGTGATGCGGGTGACCCACTTCGGGTTGTGGTTGGCGCCGACGCCGGGGATTAACAGGCGCGTATAGGGGCTGCCGTGACGCAGCGGTACCGGCTGGGAACCGAGCGTCGCCACCAGCATCGCGCCCGGCCGGCGCAGCTCGCTGAGGGGCAACGGAAAGATCGGATGACCGTCGATAGATTCGACGCGTGCCGATTGCGCCTCTGGCTTGACCGCGACCTTCTCGAGCAGCGCCGCGAGCGGCACGCCCTTGAATGAGGTGGTGAAAATGAGGGGACCGCCGGCTGTGTTGACGAAACACTCCATCGTCCACAGGTGCTCGACATGCGGCAAGGCAGCAAGGTCGGCCAAGCTGTACCGCGTCGCCGAACCGACCAGGCCGTCGATCTGGATGCTGGTCGGGAGACGCGCCGGGTCTCGCATCTGCGAATAGACGAAGAACTTGTCGGCTGGCGTGATCAGCGGTCCGCCGGGCGTTGCGCGGACCGCCAGCGATCCCGCGGCAGCATGAGCCGGTAAAACGCGCGTTAACAGGCCGCCAGCGAACGCGCCGGACACTGAGGCGAAAAAGGCCCGACGGTTCATACGCGCGTTCAACTCGATTGTGCCCCGCGGATAAGCGCCCGAACTGTATTGTTAATTTGTTGGCGCCAGCGTCAAGACAATCATTGATTTAAATCAATGACAAGGCCGGAGGCGGGCGAATCGTGGTTAGCAGGCTGCTGAAAAACTCTGATGCGAAGCCGAATCACGCAACATAAGAATCATCGAGAGCCCTCTCGCGAATCGTTCTTGCGTGAACTGGTCGCCATGCGAATCAATGTTGCGTCTTCTCGCGTCCAAAAACGTTTTTCAGCAGCCTGTTAGGCACGATTATGCGAGCCGGTCCGATAAAAGGGCGTGTTCCTACGAATCGACCCACCGCGCGTACCGCAAGACCGTTCGGAGAAGGGGGGTTGTGCTCCCCTGAATTAAGCTAGCGCCGATACCGCAAGATAGTTCGGTAAAGGGGGTTGCATTCCGGCGAATCGAGCTAACGCCTATACGTCAGGACGGTTCGGTAAAGGGGGTTGCGGGCCCCCGCAACCACGCTTTCGCACGATCTAGGTCGACAATCTGCGCGCGACCGGCGCCGAATACGCTCGAGGCCGCAGGCTCACATCGAATACGAACGTCCGGCCGCATCGGCCAGGCGCGCTCGATGACGAGAGCGGGCATGGCAAGCGCCGAGCCCACCGCATCGGACACCTTTTCCTCGGCGTCGAGAAGACCGCTTAGGGTTTCTCCCGGGGGGTAGCGCTCCCGCACAACCATCCACAAGCCGGGCGCAGTTCGTTGGACGCAATCCAACCGGCCCACCGCGCCGCGGCTAGGCCATCCCGCGGCCGGCGTCTATAGTGGCGCGCGATGAAGCCGGTCGATTTCGACTACGAACGGCCGCGCAGCGTTGCGGAGGTCTGTCGGCTGCTCGGCCAAACCGGGCGCGAGGCCCGCCTGCTTGCTGGCGGCCAGACGCTGGTGCCGTTGCTGGCCATGCGGCTGGCGCGACCGGCCGTCATAATCGACATCAACGGCGTCGACGAATTGCAGGGCACCGGCACCGAAAACAGCAGCGTGCTGATCCACGCCTGCACCCGTCAGTCCCGTGCGCTGGCCGATCCGATCGTGCGCGCGCGCCTGCCGCTCCTCGCCAAGGCGCTGTCCTTCGTCGGTCACGCTCAGACGCGCAACCGCGGCACCGTCGGCGGCAGCCTCGCCAATGCCGATCCTTCCGCGGAAATCGGCCTCGCCGCGCTCGCCCTCGATGCCGAAGTCGAGGCGCGTTCAGCAAGGGCCGGCCGCAGGATTCCCATCCGCGATTTCTTCGTCTCGCCCATGGTCACGGCGCTGGCTCCCGACGAATGCCTGACGAGCGTGCGATTTCCAGTCGCGCACGGCGTGATCGGCACCGGCTTCCAGGAGGTCAGCATCCGACGCAGCGACTTTGCCTTGGCCGCGGTTGCCGTCCAGCTCGTTCTGGAGCGCGGTGTCTGCTGCCGTCTTGCGGTCAGCCTTGGCGGTGCCGGCGCGACACCCGTCAGGCTGACGGCGGTCGAACAAAAGCTGCTCGACACCAAGCTCGGCGATGCCGAATTGGCGGAAGCCGGGCGCCTGGCGCATGACGGTATCGACGCCGTCTCGGATATCCATGCCTCGGCGGCACATCGTCGGCGGATTGCTGGCGCACTCACGGCACGCGCAATCGCCGAGGCGCGCAACGAAGCGCTCGTCGGGCGGGCGTGAACCATGTCGCAGCATGAAATCACCTTGACGGTCAACGGCGAGACGCGGGCGGCGCGGGTGCCGGCGCGGCTGACGCTGGTCGATTTTCTGCGCGAGATGCTCAATCTCACCGGCACGCACACCGGCTGCGAACACGGCGTCTGCGGCGCCTGCACCGTGCTGCTCGACGGTCAGCCGGTGCGGTCGTGCCTGATGTTCGCCGTCCAGGCGGCGGGCTGCGAGGTGGTCACGATCGAAGGTCTGGCGCCCGATGCCGCCGGCATGAGCGTGTTGCAGGATTCGTTCTGCGAGGAGCACGCGTTGCAGTGCGGTTTTTGTACGCCCGGTATGCTGCTTGCGGCGCACGCGCTGCTGCAGCGCAACCCGGCGCCTACCGAGGAGGATATTCGCGAAGCTATCGGCGGTAATCTGTGCCGCTGCACTGGCTATAAGCAGATCGTCGACGCAATCGCGCTTGCCGCTCGTCGGCTCAGCGTCGCGAATGCGCCGGCGGCCGATCGACCGCAGCCATGACCGCTGACGCGCCGACCGGATTCCGCTACATCGGGCGGCGGCGCCGACCCAAGGAGGACCGTCGCTTCGTCGTCGGCGCCGGCCGCTACGTCGCTGACGTCACGCTGCCCGGCATGCTGCATGTCGCGCTGGTGACCAGCCCCCATCCCGCGGCACGCATCAGCCGGATCGACGCCACGGCGGCGCTCAAGTTTCCCGGTGTGCGGGCGGTGGTCGCCGGCGATGAATTGGCCCAAGCTACCGAGCCGGTCTTCACCGGCCTCGATCTTCCCAAGATGAAGCGCTATCCGCTGGCGCACCGTGTGGTGCGCTACGTCGGCGAGTGGGTCGCCGTGGTCGTGGCCGATACCCGCGCGGTCGCGGAGGATGCCGCCGAACTCGTCGAAATCGAATACGAGCCGCTGCCTCACGTCATCGACCCGGAGGTGGCGATGCGGCCGGATGCGCCGCCGGTGCACGCTGATCACGGCGACAACATCTTCTATCGCCGCCGCTTCGTCTGGGGTCCGGTCGATGCGGATTTCGCCGCCGCGCCGCACAAGATGGCCTATCGCGCCCGCTGGCACCGCAGCGCCACCGTGCCGATCGAGACCTTCGGCGTCGTGGCGCGTTGGAGTCCGGCGACGCAGCTGCTCGATGTCTGGGCGTCGATCCAGATGCCGAAATATCCCGACAATTTGGCGCGCGCCCTACGCTTGCCCGGCAGCGCAGTGCGCGTCCATTTCGACGTCGACGTGGGCGGCAGCTACGGCGTCAAGCGTGGTCTGAAGCACAGCATCGTCGCGGGCTATTTGGCGCGCAAGCTCGGCGCGCCAGTTCGCCTGCTCGAGGACCGGCTCGACAATATGCGCGGCGGCGACGCGCATGGTCCCGACCGCATCTTCGATGTCGAGATGGCGTTCGGCGACGACGGCGTCGTCCGCGCGATGAAGATGCGCGCCATCGACGACGTTGGAGCCTATGCCGGTCGGGCGCCGCTGCAGCTTGGCAAGCCGATCGGCGCCATCGTCGGACCCTATCGCATCAAGAGCGTCGCCTACGAGCCGATCAGCGTGTCCACCAACAAGACGCCGGAAGAAGCAGTGCGCGGCTTCGGCCAGGCGCCGACCAATTTCGCGATCGAGACCGGCATCGATCTGATCGCGCAGCAGCTGGGTCTCGACCGCGTCGAATTGCGCCGCCGAAACCTTATCCGAAAAGACGAATTTCCCTACACGATCCCGAGCGGCAGCAGCTACGACAGCGGTGACTACCATGCCGTACTCGACAAGGTGCTGGCGGCCGCGGATTGGGCCGGTTTGCTGCGGCGGCGCGATGCCGCCCGAGCGGCCGGCCAACTCGCCGGCGTCGGCCTCTCGTGCTGCCTCGAGCCGAGCGGCGGCAATGCGGCGTTCGAGCCGTTGCTCAATCCCAAGAACGAAACCACCACCTGGATGGAGGCCTGCCAGATCAAGATCGATCTGACCGGCGCCATCGTCGCCGTGATGAACACGTCATCTTCGGGGCAGGGGCACGAGACGCTCGTGTCGACGGTAGTCGGCGAAATTCTTGGCCGCGATCCTGATACTGTTCGCGTCGTGCATGCGGATTCGCTCGGAGCGCTGCCGAGCAATAGTCCAGTCGGCAGCCGCATGGCGATCATGCTCGGCGGTGCCGCGGCCGGCGCGGCGCGCAAGCTCAGGGCCCAGCTCATCGCCATCGGCGCGCACAACCTGGGAGTCGCGCCGGAGAACTGCCTCTACGCGGATGGTGCGGTTGCGCTCGCCGCCGATCCGGCGAAAAACGCGTCCTGGGCACAGTTGGTCGAGATCGCCCACCGCAAGTATCACCTGCTGCCACCCGGCATGGAGCCGGGTCTCCAGGCAACGCACGTCTGGGAAGTGCCGACGGGCGGCGCGTTGCCGGCCGCCGACGGCCGCGTGCAGATGTATCCGTGCTACGCGTTCGAAGCGCATGTCGTCTACGCCGAGGTCGATCGCGTCACCGGCCAGACGGCGCTGCGGGCCTATTTCGTCGGCCACGATTGCGGCGTTATGATCAATCCCGACATCGTCCACGGCATGACTTATGGCGGCATTGCGCACGGCATCGGCGCCGCCCTCTATGAGCGTTTCCACTATGACGAGAACGGCCAGCTGCTGAGCGGCTCGTTCATGGATTATCTGATTCCGAGCTCGCACGAGGTGCCGAATCTTACCATCGTGGATCACTGCACGCCGTCGCCGCTTACCACATTCGGGCAGAAGGGCTCGGGCGAGGCCGGCTATCTCGGAGCGCCGGCGGCAATTGCGAGCGCCGTCAACGACGCGCTGGCGCCGCTCGGCTTGCATACCGCGACACTGCCGATGACGATTGCCGCACTGGGTGATTTGCTCGCGACCAAGGATCGTGCGGGAGCCGCGTCGTGATCGTCGACACGCATGCGCATTTCGTGCCGGGCGCGCTGCTCGAGGCATTGAAGGGCAGCCGCCGGCTGTTTCCGTCGATCGCCGTGACAAGCGAGGGAAGCGGCACCAAGCTCGCTTTCGCCGGTGCTGCGCCAACACGACCGGTCTCGCCGAAGCTGATCAATCTCGACCAGCGGCGCGACTGGCTCGCCGCCCAGAAGATCGACTGTCAGCTCGCCGGCGGTTGGCTCGACATCTTCGGTTATGAACTGCCGTCGGCCGAAGGTGCGGATTGGTGCCGCTTCGTCAATGAGCACATGATCAAGGCTGCGGCGGCACTGCCGGCGCTGCGGCCGCTGGCGTGTGTGCCGCTGCAAAGCGGCGCGCTCGCCGCTACTGTGCTCGAGGAGGCGCTCGGCCAGGGATTCAAAGGCGTCATGATTGGCACGCAGCCCAAGGGCATGGGCGGAACGCTCGACGATCCCGACCTCAATCCATTCTGGGAGGCGGCGTCGGCGAAACAGGCGGCAGTCTTCGTCCATCCGATGTTCGTCTGCGGCGACGACCGGCTCGGCGCCTATGACATGGTCAACGCAATCGGCCGGCTCGCCGACACCAGCATCGCGATGACGCGCCTGCTTTATTCGGGCCATTTGCAGAAGTATCCGGGCATCAACCTCATCATTTCGCATGGCGGTGGCGCGCTGCCTTACGCGCTCGGCCGGCTGCAGCGCAACAATGCGATCCATCCAAGCCAATATGCCGACGCAGCCGACAGCTTCCGCCGGCTCTATTTCGACACGGTTCTGTTCGACCCACGGGCGCTGCGGTTCCTCTGCGACCTCGCCGGCACCGACAAGGTGGTGCTGGGCTCCGATCACCCGTTCCCCATCGGCGACGACAATCCGACGCGGATAGTGGCGCAGACGCCGCTCAGTGAAAGCGAGCGGAAGCAGATTCTCGGCGAGACGGCGAAGCGGCTTTTCCATCTCTAGGCACGGGCTGATATAGTCGACGGCAGAAGGGAGCCCGCCATGGATGACGTTGCCCAACGCCGCGCGCGGAGCCGAGGCACCGGGCCCACGCTCGATTTTCAGGCGCATCTGCACGCACTCGAAGCGCGTGGCTTGCTCGTTCGGATCGACCGGCCGATCAACAAGGACACCGAGCTGCATCCGCTTGTGCGCTGGCAGTTCCAAGGCCGTGTGCCCGATGACCAGCGCCGCGCCTTCCTGTTCACCAACGTGATCGACTCCAAGGGGCGCAAATACGACATCCCCGTCGCCGTGGGCGCTCTGGCCTCGTCGCGCCAGATCTACGCGGTCGGGATGGGTCGGCCGGAGGCCGAGATCGGCGCGGCATGGATGCACGCCATCGCCAATCCGATCGCGCCGATCCGCGTCAACCAGGCGCCGTGCCAGGAGGTCGTCGTCACCGGCGAGGCGCTCAAGGCGCCGGGCGGTGGACTGGCCGCCCTGCCGGTGCCGATTTCCACCCCCGGCTTCGATGCGGCGCCCTATTTCACGATGACGCTGTGCATCACCAAGGATCCCGAAACCGGCATCCGCAATGCCGGAACCTATCGCGCGCAACTCAAAGCGACCGACCGGCTCGGCGTGCGCATGGCGACGCGCATCGGCGGCGCTGGCGGCTATCAGCACTGGCTCAAGCATCGCACGCGCAAGGAGCCGATGCCCTGCGCCATCGTGCTTGGTGCCGCGCCAGTGGTGATATTCACGGGTCCGCAGAAGCTGCCGCTCGACATGGACGAGATGGCGGTCGCGGGCGGTCTCGCCGGCGAAGCCATCCGCATGGCGAAATGCGTGTCGATCGATCTCGACGTGCCCGCCGACGCCGAGATCGTCGTCGAAGGCCTGATCGATCCAGAGCTGCTCGAGCCGGAAGGCCCATTCGGCGAAAGCCACGGCCACGTCGCGCTCGAAGATTTCAACATGTCGATGCAGGTCACTGCGATCACGCACAAGAAATCGCCGGTGCTGGTATCCATTGTCAGCCAGGTCACACCGAGCGAATCGAGCACGATCAAGAAGGTCGCTTACGAGCCGCTATTCCTGGCGCATCTGCGCGACGTGCTCGGCATCAAGCAGGTTCGGCAGACGGTAATGCACGAGCCGCTGAGCGATCTGCGGCCGATGATTTTCGTACAGCTCGCCAACAACACGCCGCACACCGAGGTGTGGCGCGCGCTGCAGGGCGCCGCATCGCTCAAGGGCGACTGGGGCAAGGTCGTCATCGCGGTCAGCGAAGATATCGACCCACTGAGCACCGACGCCGTGCTTTGGTCGATCGCCTATCGCTGCAATCCGATCGAGGATATCCACATCATGCCGTATCGCTCGCGCGGGCATGCGCCAAAGTCGGGTCCGCGCAACGAGGAATCGACGCTGCTGATCGACGCCACCTTGAAGCATGCGATGCCGCCCTTGGCGTTGCCGGCCAAGGAGTACATGGAGCGCGCGAAGAAGATCTGGGAGGAGCTCGGCCTACCCGCGCTCAATCCCGCGCCGCCGTGGCATGGCTATTCGCTCGGCGACTGGAACGACGTTTGGGAGCGCTATGCGCGCCGCGCTGTTGCGGGTGAGTGGGAGGAGAGCGGCCGCGAGACCTATGCGCGTCGTCGCGGCGGTCTTACACCCGAAACGCCCGTGCGCACCGTCGAAACGCCGCCGAAGAAGTGAGGCTCAGCTTTTCGCCGCCTTAGCCTGCGCGATCACTTTGGCGTGGTCGAAGTCGTTGATCTGGTCGATCAGCGCATTGGTGAATAGCGGCTTCACGTCGGGAATCTTGAGGCCGATGAAGTCGGCCTCGGCTCGCCACTCCGATTCCTGGATCGAGCCGAGCTTGGTACCCTTGTAAGGCGAACGATAGAGCGTCAACCGGCGCTTCACGGCCTTCACGGTGCGCTGGACCGCCTCTTCGGGCGTGACGCCGCGCGGCGCGGTACCGGGGAACATGTCGAGGAAGGCGCGGGCGCCGGCCGCCGGATTGGCCAGGATATAGACGGTCGACATCGCAATCGACCGGCCAAAAGCGACACACGCCGCGCGGTTCTTCTCGATATAATCGCGCCGTGCGCCGATGAAGAAGCCGCCGATGAACGGAATGCGGTGGGGCCGCGGCAGATAGCGGAGTTTCATGCCGGCCGCTTCGATGGCGCCGAAGCCCGTATCGAAATAAGCGAGGGCGTCGATCACCCCGCGCTCGAGCGCGACGCCGGCGCTGACGCCTTCGCCCACCACCACCCAGGAGACATCCTTGTCCGGGTCGATGCCGATGTTCTTCAGTACTTCGCGGGTCACCGGATAGTCGGTGGCGCCGAGGTTCGAGACGCCGATCTTCTTGCCCTTGAGGTCGGCATAGTCCTTGATACGCGAGGTGGGCTTAACCGCGACGTCCCACTTGTACGGATAGGTGTACTCGTAGAATGCCTGGATCGGCGGCAACTGCCCCTTGGCGTAGAGCGGCAACGCCACTGACGGGCTGATGACGCCGAATTGAATGTCGCCCTTGTCGAGGCCGATGAAGACGCCGCTTAGCGAACCGAGGGCCAGTCCTTCAAGGTGATAACCCTGCCGGCGCATGAATCCCAGGCGTTCACCGATCATAACGTTCATGAAGGTGGCGTTTAGGATTTTCAAGCCGACGCCGAATTTCAGTGTCGACAACGCTTGCGTCTGGGCCAGAGCGGGCGGCCCGAACGTCGCCGCGGCCAAGCCCGAAAGAATCGCGTCGCGTCGCGTCAGTCGCATGATTTCCTCCCCCGACGATGCCTCAGGTCTTGTGCCTGACCGTCCAATGAATGATACGCCGTTCGCCAAACCGAATCACCATATGCAGCACGATGCCGATCACGCCGAGCAGAATCAGTGCGGCAAAGACGCTGGCGACGTCGGTTGCCGCCTGTGCCTGGACGATGGTGACCCCGATTCCCTGTTGTGCGCCCAGGAATTCGGCGACGATCGTGCCAAGCAGGGCATAGACCATGCCCATATCGAGACCGGCGAAAGCATAGGGTGCCGCCGACGGCAGCTTGACGACTCGATAGGTTTCGAGCCGCGATGCCGACAGTGCGCGCATCAGTTCGAGCCGCTCGGGCTCGGTCGCGCGGATGCCGGTAAACGAATTGACCATCAGCGGAAAGAACGCGAGTAGCGCCGCCATTGCGATCTTTGATCCGTCGCCGAAGCCGAACCAGATGACGATGAGCGGTGCGATCGCCACCTTCGGCAGGACTTGCAGAGCGAAGGCGTAAGGCATGAGCACGATTTCGACAGTGCGCGATTCGGCCATGATCGAACCGGTGGCGATGCCGAGCACCGCGCCGATCGCGAAGCCGCTGAGCGCGCTCGATAGCGTGCTGGCGATCGGCAGGTAGAATCCGGCTGGGCTGTCGAGGGGGACATCCAGGCCCCACCACAACGCGCGCGCTACCGCGATTGGCGGCGGCAGGATATAGGGCGGCACCTTCAGCCAGACGACGGAGCCCTCCCAGAGCAGGACGAGCACCACACCGCCAGCGAGCGTCAAAGCCAAGCGGAGAAGGGGGCCAAGCGCATAGCCCGCGCCCGCGTCCGAGCGCTCGAAAGACAGATCTTCCGCGTCAAGTCGACTCACGGTGTTGCCGTCGACGCGCCGCGATCGAGCAGGGCGCGAATTTCGCGCGTCAGCCGCAAATACGTGGGCTCACCGGGCGTGGTTTCGAAACTGCGTGGTCGCGGCAGGTCGATCCGTAGGTCGCCGACGATGCGGCCGGGCCGCGCCGACATGACGACGACGCGATCGCCTAGAAACACCGCCTCGGCGATGCTGTGCGTTATGAGGATGACGGTCTTGCCGCTTACGGACCATAGCTGCTGCAGCTCAAGGTTCATGTGCTCGCGCGTCAAGGCATCGAGTGCGCCGAACGGCTCGTCCATCAGCAAGACTTTGGGATCGCGCGCCAGGGCGCGACAGATGGCGACGCGCTGCTGCATGCCGCCCGAAAGCTCGTAGGGATACTTGTTCTCGAATCCTGCAAGGCTAGTCATGGCGAGAAGTTCGCGCACACGATCGTCGTTGCCAGCGCGCCAGCCGCCGACACGCAGCGGCAATCGCACGTTATTGGCCACGGTGAGCCAGGGCAGCAGCGTGGCGTTCTGAAATGCCACACCGACCTCGCGCGACGCTCCCGCGATCCGCCGGCCGCCAAGCGTGAGCCGGCCCACGCTCGGTTCGACCAAGCCGGCGACCAGTCGCATCAGAGTGCTTTTGCCGCAGCCGGTCGGACCGACGATGGCGACGAATTCGCCGTCGTCGACGGATAGATTGAAGGGCGCCAATGCCTCGATCGTGCCGCCATCCGCCGTTCGATAAGTCTTCGCGACGCCAGTCGCCGCAATAAGCGGTGCCGCGGTTGTCGTCGCCGTCGCTGTTGTTTCCATCCAGCGACCATAGGTTTGGCTTCGCAAGAGCGTCAATCGTCTCGACACGCGGCTGGATCACGTCGGCGCCATCCACTAGGCTCCGGTCCACGTTCCGCTTGTCGGATAGTGTCTCCATGACAACCGATGCCGGCGCCGATTTCTGGCGGTTCTCGCAGGCGTTCTACGCACTGCCGGGTGTCGCGCCGGCCTGCCTCATCCTGCAAGACCGGCACGGTCTGGACGTCAATCTCGCACTTTATTGCTGCTGGCTCGGCCTGAGCGGGCGTGGCCGGATTGACGCTGCGCGACTTTCCGCCGCCGATGCGGCGATCGCGTCGTGGCGGCACGACGTGATCGAGGTCTTGCGCACAGCGCGCCGAGCGCTCAAGGCGGCCGCTGCGGTTGATGCGGAAGCGAACGCCGTGCGCGAGCGCGTCAAGGCGATGGAGCTCAAGGCTGAGCGTATTTGCCAAACGCGCTTGGCTGCGCTTGCGCCATCCGCCGCCGTCGACGCTGTCGCCCAGCGCCTTAAAGACGCACATGTCGGGCTCGAGACTTATCTCGGTTCCGCGCGGGTCGACGGCGCGCCGTTGTTCGAAGCACTCGAATCCTTTGTCTGCGGTTAAGCGCCACTACGGCGTGGACGTTGCGCAGACAGCCGAATGCGGCAAGAAGCCTGCCGGATCTTGGCCGGCGTGACAGTAACCCCGATTCGAGATTACGTTTCTTCGCAGAACGCCGACGTCGGCCGGAACAAGAAATAAAAAATCCGACACGCCTGGGATGGGAGCGAGACGCCATGTATTCGCGCCGGTTCGTACTCGGCTCGCTGGCAATGTCGGCACTCGCCGCCGCGGCCAAGCCGGTGCGCGGCGCAGCGCCGCTGCGTATTCGCGTCGGTTGGGTGGTCGTGCCCAACGACATGGTTCCGATCTTGCCTGAAGCCGCGCAGGTCACCAGGCATCTGGGAAAATCATACGTTCTCGATCTGCAACATTTCGCCGGAACGACACCGATCATCACGGCGCTGGCCTCGGGAACGATCGATACGTCGGCCCTGGCATTCTCGTCGCTGCCGCTCGCCATCGAGAATGCCGGGCTCGACGATCTGCGCGTCATCTCTGATGCCTTCCAGGATGGGATCGAGGGTTACCGCACCAACACCTTTCGCGTGCTGAAGGACAGTCCCATTCGGCGCGTCGAAGACTTGAAAGGCAAAGTCCTCGCGACCAATACACAGGGCAGTGCCGTCGACATTGCGATGCGGGCAATGTTGCGCAAGCACGGCCTGAACGACCGTACCGACGTCAGCATCATCGAGGCGCGCTTCCCAACGATGCGGTCGCTGCTGCAAGAGAAGAAGGTCGTCCTCATTCCGGCCGTGATGCCCTTCGCCGCCGACCCGGAGCTGGAGAAAATTTCGCGTCCGCTTTTCACGCAAAAAGACGCAATCGGGCAGACCCAGATGATTGTCCACGCCGCGCGCGAAGGGTTTCTCAAGCAGCACCGCGCGACGATGATCGACATGCTGGAGGACATGCTGCGCATGCTCCATTTCTACACCGACCCGACTCATCACGAGCAGGCGGTACAGATCGTAGCCAAGGTCACGAAGCAACCTCCCGCGCGGTTTGAAGGCTGGCTCTTCACCAGACGGGATTATTATCGCAATCCGAATGGCCTGCCGGATATCGAGGCCCTGCAAGCCAATGTCGCGGTCCAGAAGAAGCTAGGCCTTCTCAAAACGGCGATCGACGTCCGCAGCTACGCCGATCTCAGCTTGATCGAGGCGGCGGCCAAACGCCTCGTCAGCAAGACGTAGCCGAACGTTCACCGGCCGATTGAGCCTACTTTTTGGCCGCACTTAGGGCTCTCGGCGACCGCGCGATTTGACGGGACCTGCGGCACTTGTGGCCGCGATGACTTCGTCGTCGGTCTGCGAGGCGCGCGCACCCTTTTCCTTCATGCCGCGCCAGCGGCTGACCATGCCGGTCTCGATGTCGAAGAGGTCGAGCACGCGCCCGATCGTGTGGTCTACGAGTTCGTCGATCTGAACAGGTCGCGGATAGAACGCGGGCACCGGCGGATAGACGATTGCGCCCATTTCGGTCACGGCCGTCATGGCGCGCAAATGACCAAGATGAAGCGGCGTCTCGCGCAGCATCAGGACCAGCTTCCGCCGCTCCTTGAGGATCACGTCGGCCGCGCGGGCGACGAGGTTGGTCGTCACGCCCGTGGCGACGGCGGAGAGCGTCTGCACCGAACACGGCGCCACGATCATGCCGCTAGTCTTGAATGAGCCGCTCGATATCGCGGCGCCGACGTCCTGGTCGCTGTACACGTGACTCGCCAAAGCGGCGAGATCGGCGAGTTTGAGTTGCGGCTCTTCTTGCGCCAGCGTCATCTGTCCGGCGCGGCTGACGACGAGGTGCGTCTCGACGCCAGCATCGCGCAGCGCATGCAGCACCCGCACGCCGTAGATCACACCTGAGGCGCCGGTGATGCCGACAATGAGCCGCCGCGGTCGTTCGGACATGACGCATCTTTGCACGGGGCGGCGACGAGATGCCATGCGGAAAAGACCTCAATATGCCGCAGTCTTCGGCCCCCGACTTTGCGGTTGCCCCCGGAGTTACGCTCGAATCGCACATCAGAACGTGATGGTCGTCCGCAAGCCGAACACGGCCTCGTCACCGACCGTTTGCATTCTATTCGATGGATTCTGGATGCCACCACCCGGATCGATCACGTATTGAAGTCCGGCTGCAATTGCCACCACGGCGCGAACGAAGTGCTCCGCGTCGCGCACCGGCATTGCCGCCCCGAACGTCGCGTGATCGCGGTCGAGATCGCTGGCGCTGTTCGACCGTATCGCATTCTTGTTCCCCCGCTGTCGCTTTCGGCACCGTAACGGCAACGCGGACATTGATCGTATATTATATCATTACCTGGACGGCTCGGACGCTACGTTATATCGTTTCGGCCAGTCAGGTGCGTTCTCAGACGCGGTTCTTCGACACGGAAAGCAGACATGAAGCACCTTTCCATTGTGGCCGTGGTTGCCGCGCTGCTGGGCGCGGCACCGGCATGGGCCATGAACCCGATTCCGATCGTAGCGGCCGAAAACTTCTATGGCGATGTCGCGCAGCAGATCGGCGGCCCGGACGTGACGGTGACGAGCATCCTCAGCAACCCCGACGAAGATCCGCATCTGTTCGAAGCCAGCCCGTCCGTTGCGCGCGCCATGTCCGGTGCGCGCATCGTGATCTACAGCGGCATCGATTATGATCCATGGGTCGCGAAATTGCTCGGCGCGACACGCGGCACCAATCGCAAGAGCATCGACGTGGCCGCACTCATCGGCAAGAGATCGGGGGACAACCCGCATATCTGGTATGCTCCACATACGATGCTGACACTCGCGAAGACATTGGCGGATGATCTGAGCACTGCCGATCCCGCTCACCGGTCGGCCTATGAACAGCGCTTGGCACGGTTCCAGCAATCGATCGAGCCGATCGAGACAAAAATCACAGTGCTTCGCGGACGTTTGGCCGGCACACCTGTGACCGCGACCGAACCGCTCTTTGGCTACATGTTCGATGCGTTGGGCATGCAGGTGCGAAACCAATCCTTCCAGTTGGCGGTGATGAACAGCACCGAGCCAAGCGCCTCGGATGTTGCCGGCTTTGAGAGCGATCTCAAGGCCCATAAGGTCAAGTTGCTGATCTATAATAGCCAGGCGTCGGATCCGATTGCCGAGCGCATGGTGAAGCTTGCCAAGGCCTCGCATATTCCGGTCGTCGGCGCGACCGAGACCGAACCGCCTGGAAAGACGTATCAGCAATGGATGGCAAGCGGGCTCGACGCCGTCGGCCGTGCCTTGCCAAACAGCCGGTGATGAACGTGATCGAATTGCGCGACGTGCGCTTGATACTCGGCGATCGCGTCGTCCTCGACAATGTCAGCCTGCATATCGCCGTCGGCGAGTTCGTCGGCGTTTTGGGACCGAACGGCTCGGGCAAGACCACGCTGATGCGCGCCATCCTTGGCCTCGTGCCGCTAAACCGAGGCGCCATTCGCGTTCTCGGCCAGACGGCCTGTTGTGGCAATCCGGCCATCGGCTACATGCCGCAGGTCCACGGCACTGCGACCATCGGCCGACTGAGAGGCTGGGATGTCGTCGCCAGCGTCGTGAACGGCCATCGTCTTGGCCTGCCGATTACGGACCGGGCCGGGCGTGCAGAGGTCGACCGCGCCCTCGATCTGGTCGGCGCGCGCATGCTGGCCCGCCGACCGCTGGCGGAAACCTCGGGTGGTGAACGGCAGCGATTGTTGCTCGCACAGGCGCTCATCGGCCGCCCACGGTTGTTGCTGCTGGACGAGCCGTTGATCAGCCTCGATCCGCGTCATCAGACCGAGGTGATCGATCTCGTGAAATCGTTTCAGCGCGAGCTGGGGATCACCATCCTGTTCAGTGCCCATGAATTGAATCCGCTGCTTGGCGCGATCGACCGGGTACTTTATCTCGGCAGTGGTCAGGCCGCGCTGGGAACCGTCGATGAAGTCATCACCGGTCCGGTGCTCTCGCGCCTCTATGGCTCGGAGATCGAGGTCGTGCGCCTCAAGGGGCGCATCTTCGTCATGTCGGGCGGCCACCACGTGGAAGGCGACGGGCATCGACATGATTCCGCCGTGCCGCACGAGCCGCACAAGGCACATTTCGACCATGCTTGAGTATGATTTCATGCGCACCGCGTTCGCCGCGGCCACCGTGGTCGCGGTCGTCGCCGGCGCGGTCGGCTACTTCCTGGTACTGCGGAGCCAGACCTTCGCCGGCCATGCGCTCGCGCATGTCGGATTCACCGGCGCAACCGGTGCGGTACTCATCGGAATTTCACCGCTTTGGGGACTGGTGCTGATGACGCTGGCGGCCGGTCTCGGTATGGGATTGATGGGCGAGCGGTTGGCCCAGCGCGATGTCGCCATCGGTCTTGTGCTTGCCCTGTCGCTCGGTTTCGGCTTGTTGTTCCTGCATTTCTTCACGGCCTATGCGACGCAGGCGACCGCGTTGCTCTTCGGCAATGTCCTGGCCGTTGACGTCCGCACCGTTTGGACGCTGCTGGTGTTCGGCACACTCAGCCTCGGCCTGCTGGCCATCGTCTCGCGTCCGCTGCTGTTCGCCAGCCTTCAGCCGGAGCTTGCCGAGGCGAAAGGCGTGTCGCTGCGACTTTATTCCGTCTTGTTCCTGGCGATCGTCGCGCTGACGACCGCCGAATGTGCCCAAATCGTCGGTGTGTTGCTGGTCTTTGCTCTGATGGTCGGTCCGGCGGCGGCGGCCTTACGATTGACGCGTGGCGTCGCAACGGGGGTATTGCTATCGGTCGCGTTCGCCCTCATCGAGGCGTGGCTCGGCCTCACGCTGGCATTCTACACTGATTGGCCGACGAGTTTCTGGATTACCGCGCTCAGCGTGACGGTCTACCTCTTGGCCAATCTTCCATGGCCGACGGTCGGTCGAGACGCCGCCGGCGATTCCATCTAGGATATACGCGAACAGGCGGCACAGGTGCCTTCGATCTCCACGACCGTGTCGCGCGGTCGGAAGCCCTCGCGTTCGGCCGCATGCTCAAGCGCCCTGGTGGCCGCACGATCCTCGATTTCGGCGACCGCGCCGCATTGGCGGCAAATCAGGAATTGGGCGACGTGCTGGTGCCCGGTTTCGGCACACGGGATGAACGCATTCAGGCGCTCCAGCTTGTGAATCAGTCGCTGCGCCATCAGAAAATCGAGCGCGCGGTAGATCGTCGGCGGCACGGCACCCTTGTGGGTCTTCTTGAGACGATCCAACAGCTCGTACGCAGTTACTGGCCCTTTGGCTTCAAGGATCAACGCAAGCACGGACCGACGCAATTCCGTGAGCTGTGCGCCCGCACGCGCGCAGGCTCGCGCCGCCCCGTTCAGTTGCATGGCAATGCCGCGGCGACTTTTCGCGCCCATCGTCGACCTCGAAGCGGCTCCGGTGCGCGATGTTATAGCGTATTAGCGGCGGTCGCCAGAATCGCCGAACGACCGCGCTACCGCTAGGTCGCCCAGCTCAGGAACAGGCCCACATCGCCGGGCATTCCACCTGGAAAATTGAGGACGCGCGCGGTCAAATGGAAGCCGCCGGGCCGCAATTCGTGCTGCCAACGCAAATACAGCTCCGCCGCTTCGCCGCGTAGCGTGGCCGGCCAACCCGCCTCCAATGCGTTGATCGCGCGACCACCATCGCTGCACAGGTCGCTCGGAAACTGCATGAGCATGACCTCGGTCGCGCCGTGCTCGGCCGCTTCGCGCGCGCGGTGCAGGAGACCTTGCCATTTTTGGTCGACGACGTGCTGCGCGATGAGGGCCTTGACCGTCCGCCGGCGCTGCTCGACAAGGGCACGGCGGGCTTCATCCTGCAGCGCTGTTTTCTGATATTCGAAGTCCGCCGCCAGCACACGCAGCGCAGCAGCCGAAATCTGCCCCTCGGATATGGGTGCAGGGTTCTCATGCGTCGCGCCCCCTTGTTGTCCACGCGAGAGACCCAAGAATCGTTCGTCGATTTCGGCGAGCGCATTACCGAGGAAGCTTTCGGGGCGAGACGAGGGCTCGGAGCGGGGTGCGCGCTCTTGGCCGGCGACTGTACGCAAGATGTCGGCGCGGCTGACAATACCGACAATGCGACCATCACGAACGACCGGCACCCGTTTGATGCGATACGTCGCAAGCAGCCGGGCGATCTCGACGACATCCACAGCTTCGTCGATGGTGACGAGCGGGGCCGACATGACGTCGCGCGCGGTTTGCACCGGCTTACGCAAGCTGGAAAGGAAATCTGCACTCAGCGTTTCCCCCTCGGCCAACAGTGCGAGCCACCAGTCACGGCGCATATCGCGGTCGGCACCCGCACGACCGATAAGATCGCCTTCGCTGACAATTCCGATTGGTGTACCCGAGCTGTCGACGACCGGTACGGCGCTGATGGCGCGAGCGAGGAGCGATCGGGCAACGTCACGAACAGGCGTATCGGGCGATACGACGACGACGTCTTTCGTCATCAGTTCGCGTGCTTGCGTCATGCGCCGTGCTTCAATGCGGGGAGCCTGTCTGGGCCCGATCTAACGTATCAGCGCAGCCGCGACGCCGCCGCCGGCAAGCGCAAACAGCGCGGCCGCCGCCGGCAGGCTCGCCCGCCAGCCCGCAAAGGCCACAGCGTACGCCGCCTTGAGCACGTTATTGGACGACATCGCGATTAGAACCGCGCTGATCAAGGCGCTATTCGGCATGGCGCCCGGCGCGCCCTGGGCCAGGCTCAGGACAAATGGATCGATATCGACGAATCCAACCACGGTGGCGAGTGCGTTCACGCCGAGGGCGCCGAAATGGCTCTGCGCCCACTGCGTCGCGATCGAGGTAACGACGAACAGCACGGCGAAAATTCCGGCGGCCGTGAGTTCGAGTGGATTGCGAGGGCGACCCCGGTTCGCCGTGGAGGCGGTTCCGCGCGCGCGACTATATTGCAGGCCCGCGATCGCCGCGCCGACCAGCGAAAGAATGATGGTGGCAGGGGCGATGCCGATCGCGAGCGGCGCATCGAAAATAGCGACGATCACCAATATCCGCAGATACATGATCGACGTCGCCAGGATGATACCGGCCTGTGCCAGCGCGTTGGCGGCCGGCTCGACTGCCGCCGTCCGCGCAAGCACGACCGTCGTCGCAGTCGACGAATAGAGCCCGCCGAGCAGGGCGACGACGAGATCGCCGTGCGCCGGCGTGAAGAAGCGTTGCAGCAGATAGCTCGTGTAAGAGAGCGTGCAAACCACGAGAAGCGCCAACCAGGCCTTGTACGGCGTGATCGCGGTCAGCGTCGTCACCGGACGGTCCGGCAACAGCGGCAGGACGATGCCGGTGAGGATCAGGAACTCCGCCGCGGTGACGATTTCACCGATCGGCATCTGTTGCGCCAGCGCATGGAGGCGCTCGCGTCCGGTCAGCAGCAGCACGGCGGCCACCGTCGTGGCGACGACGAGCCACGGCGGCAAGGCGAGCGCTGCCGGTCCCATCAGATACGCGAGCACGTTGCAGATGGGCGCGACCAGTTCGACATTGAATCGGCCGTCGCTGCCGCCTTCGCGAAGCTGCTGGCGGTAGGAGACGACCAGCCACGCGCCCAGGATCAGCAGGCCCGCAGTCAGCGGCACTTTGTGATCGGGATCGAGCAGGTAAAGCAGCCCGCCGGATAGCGCGAGGAGCGGAAACGTGCGTATGCCACCGGGGCGCGACAGGCCCGTGTGTAGGTGAAAATCCTCGAAGGCGAGGCCGAAGAACAGCGACAGGCCGAGGATCAACGCGAATCTGATGAGGAGCGGATCGAGCGGCACGGCGTGAGCCTCGGCGGTTGCGGTGCGTGATGCTGTCTAGCCGCCATAGAACACGTTATCGCCGAGATCTTTCATCTCGAGGATCGCTGCATCGGGCCGGCCGGCCGGCGCCTTCATGACATGGGCCTCGACAACCTCGCCGACGATGATGTGATGATCGCCCTCGGCGACGATTGTCTTGACGCGACATTCAACGGCGGCCGGAACGTCGTTCAGGATCGGCGCGCCGGTTGCGCCCTTATGATAGCCCTGGCCACTGAGTTTGCCCTCGCTCACGTCCGCTGGGCGGAAAAAGGTGAAGGCGAGCGGCTTCTGGTCCTTGCCGAGCATATTGAGCGCAAAGGAGCGCGCGGCCTTGACGGTTTGATACGACGCCGCGTCGGCCTTGACGCCGACGACGACCAGCGGCGGGGCAAAGGCAGTCTGCGTCACCCAGTTGACCGTTGCCGCCGCGACATGGCCTTTGCCGTCGTCGGCGGTGAGCACATAGATGCCATAGGGAATCATGCGCAACGCGATCTTCTTGGCGTCCTGGTTCATGGCCGAGTTCCTCGGAATGCCGTGGGGAGGGCGCGTGGCAGCACCGATGCGACCGGTCCAATCTAGCACTGCATTCCGCCCCAGTTCGACCGCCATTTCGGTCCGGGCGACGAAGCGTCGAAAGTGGGACCGGAATGGCCGCGCGGAGGAGTGATCACGATGACGAAGGCGATCGAACATGTACACTGGCCCGATGCGCCGAAGATGTGGATGCCTTATGCGCCGGCAATCAAGGTGCGGGGCGGAACGACGGTTTATCTCGCAGGCGTTACCGCCGCGCCGGTTTACCACCATCATCCGCACCAGCCAGAGGAGTTTGCGTCGATGCCGCGCGATATGGCCGGGCAGGCGCGAGCAGCGCTGGAAAATCTCGCGCGAGGACTCAAATCCGTCGACGCTACCTTTGCGGACGTGGTGAAGGCCGACCGGTTCGTCACCGACCTGTCCGACCAAGACGCGCTCAACCGCGTCTGGGCCGAGTATTTCGGCGAGGCGAAGCCGGCGATGACGACCGTGCAGATCGTGCGACTCGCCACCGACCCGCGCTGCCTGATCGAGATCAATGCTGTCGCCGTCATAGACTAGCGGCGAAAACGTTATGCGGAAGGCAACCAAGGCTATGTGATGACGGCGATGGTGCGTGCCCCGTCAGAGGCCGAGGCACCATAGAGTGGCGGTCGCAATCGCGATGGCCAAGAGAACCGCCAGCGTCGCAACTGAGTCAGCGCCGTGCCGCGCCGGAAACGCCCGTGGGCGACCGCTAGGGTTGCGGGTCGCGGCGTCATCGTCGAATACAAAACGCCCGACCGTTTGCCGCTGTACCGTGCGCATCGCCCGCCTCCTCGATGCGATCACAATCGCGAAAAAACGAGGCATCGGCCTTGATATGGATCAACCGGCCTGTCCTAGCGCATGGCGCGCCGCGCGGCGTGGGCTTTGACCCAGATCAAGGCCGGCAAATCACGAAGCGCCGATGCTTGTTCAAGTTTGCAATTGGGGATATGAGGCAATGCCTGACACGCAAATTCCCGAAAAGCCTCGCCCACGGCCGTTTCCTGCCGCAGCCGAAGCGGTCCCATCTTTGCCACCGCCCGCGCCCGACGCGTCCCTGACGCCCGACGAACCAGCGGCCGATACCGCGCGCGCCGAGGTCTTCGATCGCATGGTGCATGCCTGGCAGGGCCGGTTCACGGCATCGATATCGCCGGCCGCGCTGATGATTGCGTTCTTCGACTGGGGCGTCCATCTCGCCAATGCACCTGGCAAACAGGTCAACCTGATCGAAAAGGCCGCGCGCAAATGGGTGCGGATGGCGTTGTACTTGTCGCGCATCTACAAGTGCGTGGACTGCCCGCCGTGCATCGAGCCCTTGCCCCAGGACAAGCGTTTTGCCGCCCCGGGATGGCAACAGTTTCCGTTCTCAGTGATCTATCAGTCATTCTTGCTGCAGCAACAATGGTGGCACAACGCCACCACCGGAATTCGCGGCGTGTCGCCGCGCCACGAGCGCGTTGCCGCGTTTGCCACGCGCCAGATCCTCGATATTTTCGCGCCCTCCAACTTTCCGTTCACCAATCCTGAAATCCTGCGTCGGACCCTGACCGAAGGCGGTCAGAATTTCGTGCGTGGTGCGCAGAATTTCATCGAGGATTGGGAGCGCGCTATTGCCGGCCGCAAGCCGGTCGGAACCGAGGCGTTTGCGGTCGGCCGCGACGTGGCCATCACGCCGGGCAAGGTCGTCTATCGCAACGAGCTCATCGAGCTCATTCAATATGCGCCGACGACCGAAACCGTGCGGCCGGAGCCGGTGCTGATCGTACCCGCCTGGATCATGAAATATTACATCCTCGACTTGTCGCCGGAGAATTCGCTCGCTCGTTATCTTGTCGGACAAGGTTTCACCGTTTTTGTCGTTTCGTGGCGAAATCCAACCGCCGAGCAACGCGACGTCGGCATGGACGATTACCAGCGTCTTGGAATCGGCCACGCACTCGATGCAATCGGCGCGATTTGTCCCGGCCAGAAAGTGCATGCCTGCGGTTATTGTCTCGGCGGTACGCTGCTGGCGATCGCGGTGGCCGCGATGGCGCGCGATCACGACGAGCGGCTCAAGACGATTACGCTGTTCGCCGCGGAGACCGATTTCACCGAGGCGGGCGAGCTGACGCTATTCCTCGGCGACAGCCAGATCGCCTATCTCGAAGATACGATGTGGGAGCAGGGCTATCTCGATACCCGCCAGATGGCGGGTGCGTTCCAGCTGCTGCGCTCCAACGATTTGATCTGGTCGCAGGGTGTGCGCCAATACCTCGACGGCGAGCGTGTGCCGATGAACGACCTGATGGCCTGGAATGCGGATGCGACGCGAATGCCATACCGCATGCATTCCGAATATCTGCGCCACCTGTTCGCGGAGAACCAGCTTGCCGAGGGGCAGTATCGCGTCGACGGGCGCCCGATTGCTTTGACCGACATTCGCACGCCCGTCTTCGTAGTTGCGACGCAGACCGATCATGTCGCGCCCTGGCGGTCGGTCTACAAGATTCATCTTTTGACTGACACCGCCTTGACGTTTGTCCTGACGTCCGGTGGTCACAATGCCGGCATCGTCAGTGAACCGGGTCATCCGGGCCGTACCTATCAAATCGCGCGGCGTGACGCCGGCGGCCGGTATGTCGACCCCGAGACTTGGGCCGCGACGGCGCCGGCCGCCAAGGGATCGTGGTGGCCAGCGTGGACCGGATGGCTCGCGGAGCACTCGTCGTCGACGATGGAGCCGCCGGCAATCGGCGCTCCCGACAAGGGATTCCCGCCGCTTGCCGATGCGCCCGGACGCTATGTGCTAGAGCCCTGATTTGACGTTCGCGGTGCCGGCGCGGCGCAGCCGGTTGCGGCCCGCGTCGGTCATTTGACCTGAATCAAGGTGCAGCAGGCCCATCCCGGTACGCTGGCTTTTCGATCATGCAGGAGAGAGCCATGCGGACCGTGAACCAAGCCAAAAACCCGGTCGCGCTCAACATCAATCCCGAGAAGGTCGGTTTCATCATCCTCAAGGCGCGTGAATTCGACGCCAAGGTCGAGCCGGTGGAGCCCGATCCCGGTTCCAACCCGACCGACGACGCCGAGCGCGAAATACTCGAGGACTACGAAGATGATCCGACGCTCGAGGAGCTGCGGGGTGCGATTGATTCGCTGGACGACGACGAGGTCGTTGATCTGATCGCGCTCGCCTGGGTTGGCCGCGGCGACTTCGATCGGAGCGAATGGTCGGATGCCCGGCGGCTCGCCGGCGAGCGACACCGTCGGCATTCCGCCGACTATCTCGTCGGCATGCCGGCACTCGGCGATTACCTCGAGGAGGGGCTCGCGACACTCGGTCACTCGATGCCGGATCAGACGACAGGTCATCTTTGATGCTTCGCGAACGGCCGTGCGAGCGGGGCCTCTGGTTCGGAACGGTGGACGCGACGCGGCGTTTCTTGTTGGTCGAGCGCCGTGGAACGCCGCAGGCCTGCCAGGCGCCACGGATCGATACCACGGCGATACCCGGCTGAGGCATCAGGTGATTCGACAATGCCCGATCTGAGCACGTCGGCCGAACCGATCGAAATGTTGCTGGAGCGGCGGCCGATCGGCGCGCGGGCTATTCTGCTCGGCGAGCGGATCGATACGCGTGGTCTCGAGCAGCAAGACACGCTCGGCCGCGCGCCGCTCGTGATTCGCGTCCGCGAGGGCGGGGTCGCGGTGCTGTTTCGCTATGGGGTCATCGTGTTGTTGAACGTGCAGCCGGATGCGGAGCGTGCGCTGCTTGAGCGGCTCGCACCGCTGATTATCGACCCGTTCGAACCGCGCGAACCCGACGAAACGCGCATCGCCGTCCGCGCCGATTCCGACGATCAGATCGATCTCGACGGAACGATCACGCTCAAGGAAGTGACCACCGAACGCATCCAGACCGTCGCCGACGTGCTCGCGAAGAGCTTGATCCTGGCGCACTACGAGACGCGCGTCGCCCATGCCTTCGATCGTGTCGAGCCGATGGCCGAAATGCTTCGTCGTCGCGGTCGTCTTGGCATCGGCGGCCGCCCGCTGCTCCGGCAAATCGGCAATGCGCTGCTCGTGCAGCACAACCTCGTCGGTCGCGTCGCCACGAGCGAAAAGCCCGATCTCCTCTGGGATCACCCCGAGCTTGAGCGGCTTTATACGCGGCTGGCGGAGGAATACGAGCTGCGCGAGCGCGATCGCGCGCTTGATCACAAGCAGGAGGTCATCCTGCGCACAATGGAGACGATGCTCGGCCTCGTTCAGCAGCGCGGCGCGCTACGCCTGGAGTGGTACATCATCGTGCTGATCGTCGCCGAGCTGGCCGTAGCGGTTTACGCGCTGCTGTGAAGGATGATTGGTGCGGGCGGTTGGTTGCTGACGCGCTCACGTGCGCGGCTTGCCGCTTGCCGGCTTTTCATTGCTGTCGCCGAGCTTGGCCAGTGCCACTTCCGCCGCGGCAATCTCCTTGAGATATTCTCTGGCCAAGCTCGCGCTGACGCCGTCGCGCAGATAGCTGCGGTACAGCGCAATACGGCGGCGGAGCGCGTCGGCTCGGTCAGCTTTGGTCATGTATTCGCTGCGAGGTCGTGACCGCGGCGGTTGGTCGGAATTCGGCGCACGCTGGCAGCTGCCAAGCAGGCTCAGTCGGTGTCCGGCGGCATCTGTCGGAGGCCTGCACTGCAGCTCTGCCCGATCTCCAGGATCAGACGTGAGAATTTCTGGCTGGCGGCGGCATAATCGGCGCTCGCCTTGGCGCTGAACTGGCGCTGAATCTCAAGCGCGGCTCTGGGATCGTGGCAGGTGGCAAGCTTCTCCCACATGGCCGCATCCTCGAGCAGGCGCGATTGCATAAACTCTGCCATCTCATGGAACATCCTGGACATTCCGTGCGCCCAGGACTCGAACGCGTGCTGGCTCCGGGCGGACAACGGGCCGAGGCCCGACACCCACGGCGCTGACGTGCGGGCCGATGGCGGCCTCCGAGCGGTCTTGGTGTCATCCGGCATGGTCGCGGTCCTCCGTCGTTTTCCATTCGTTTTATGGAACGCCCGTTGCCGAACGATGCCTTGATGTAGATCAATGCGCGTGCGACGCACGACCGCTGCGCATGAGGTGGACGGCGCGGCCCACGGCGGCCTCGCAACGGCATCGAACAGGCCCGTGGCTTGATGCAGGTCAAGGACGGCGGCCGCCACGACCGTCACCCTTGACGCCTGCCATGACTGCGGGCGGCAGCCGCGAGCGGGACCGGGAATAGGGCCGTTAGAGTGCAGGAAATGACCGAGCGAGGGCCGGTGTCACAAAACCTTGAAGTTGTGCCGGCGCACGGCGGCGCGCACGCGGTGTCGCCGGAATGGCATGTCGGCGAGCCGTTGCCGGCAAAATGCCTCTTCCGGCCATGCGACTTGGACGGACTCCAATTCGAGACCGTTATCGATCTGCCCGATCCGCCCGGTCTTGTCGGGCAGGAGCGCGCGATCGAAGCGGTGGAATTCTCGATCGGCATTCGCCACAAGGGCTTCAACCTGTTCGTGCTCGGCCCGAGCGGAACCGGCAAGCACACGCTGGTTCGCGAATTTCTCGAACGCAAAGCCGCGGCGGAGCCGACACCGCCCGACTGGTGCTACGTCAATAACTTCTCCGACCAGCACCGGCCGCGCCGCCTGATGCTGCCAGCGGGCCGCGGCCGTTCCCTGAGCGTGTCGATGGACAAGTTGACCGCCGATCTACGGGCGACACTGCCCGCAGCGTTCGAGCGTGACGACTATCGGACGCGCCGCGAGGCACTGGAGCAACAGCTCAAGAAGCGCCACGAGGACGCTTTCGGCGATCTGCAGCGCCGGGCCGAGCAGCACGACATCGCCTTGATCCGCACGCCGCTCGGCCTTGCGCTGGCGCCCATGCGCGATGGCGAAGTGCTGAATCCGGAGGCCTTCAAGCAATTGGACGAGGCGGCGCGCACCCGCATCAAGGAGGACATCGAGCGCTTTCAAGCCGAGCTCGAGTCGATCGTGCATCAGATTCCGGATTGGGAGCGAGAGCATCGCGAGGCGGTGCGCAAGCTCAACCGCGACACGACAGCGCAAACCGTGCGCCGGCCATTCGAGGAATTGCGCAAGTCCTACACGGATCTGCCGGACGTGCTCGATTACTTGACGGCCGTCGAGCGCGACATTCTGGAGAATGCAGACGATTTCCTGCAGTCGTCGACGCGCGCGGAGGGCGAAATGGCCGGTCCGTTGGCGCAGTTTGGCGCCGAGCCGCCGACCTTCCGGCGTTACCGCGTCAACGTCATGGTCGACCATTCGGGGACCCAGGGCGCGCCGGTCGTGTTCGAAGATCATCCGACGCACCAATCGCTCGTCGGCCGCATCGAGCACATGGCTCGCTTCGGCGCACTGACGACCGATTTCAACCTCCTCGTTCCCGGCGCGCTGCACCGTGCGAACGGCGGTTTTCTCGTACTCGACGTCGAACAGCTGCTGCGGGGTTCGTTTGGATACGATTCGCTCAAGCGCGCGCTGCGATCGGGCGAGATCCGGATCGCCTCGCTCGAGCAATTGCTGAGCCTGACGAGCACGGTCGCGCTCGAGCCGGAGCCGATCCCGCTCGACGTCAAGGTCGCGCTCATTGGTGCGCCGATCTTCTACTATCTCCTCGCCGAGCTCGATTCCGATTTCAAGGAGCTGTTCAAAGTCGCGGCGGAATTCAACGACTCTGTCGCGCGCTCGGCCGAAAGCTCCAGTCTTTATGCACGCATCATCGCCGCCGCCGTCCGGCGCGAGAAGCTCCGCCCGTTCGATCGGAGCGGCGTGTCGCGAGCGATCGAGCATTGCGCGCGCCTGGCCGGCGATTCCGAGAAGCTGTCGACGCAGATGCGCAGCCTCGTCGATCTCCTGCAGGAGGCGGATTACGTTGCCGGTGCGGCGCACAAAGATGTTGTCGGCGCGACCGAGATTCAAGGCGCCATCGATGCCCAGGAGCGCCGGGCCGACCGCGTTTATCGCCGGCTCCAGGACGAGATCGGCCGCAACACGATCCGCATCGAGACCGGCGGCGACCGGATTGGGCAGATCAACGGGCTCGCCGTGTTATCGCTCGGCGGTTTCTCCTTCGGCAATCCGACGCGAATCACCGCGCGCGTGCGCCAAGGCCACGGTGAAGTGATCGACATCGAGCGCGAGGTCGCGCTGGGCGGACCGCTGCATTCCAAAGGTGTGCTTATCCTGGCGGGGTTTCTGGGTGGCCGCTTCGGCAAGTCTGGCCCACTGTCGCTCACCGCCAGCCTGGTCTTCGAGCAATCCTATGGTGGCATCGACGGCGACAGCGCCTCTTCGGCCGAGCTTTACGCGCTGCTGTCCGCGCTGGCCGACGTGCCGATCCGCCAGAACTTCGCAGTGACCGGCTCGGTCGATCAACACGGCCACGTGCAAGCCATCGGCGGCGTCAATGAGAAGATCGAGGCATTCTTCGACGTCTGCCGGGCCCGTGGACTCGATGATCGGCAAGGCGTGCTGATCCCGTCAGCCAACGTCAAGCATCTTATGCTGCGACGCGAGATCGTGGAGGCCTGTGCGGCGGGCCAATTCCACGTCATCCCGATCGAAACGATCGATCAGGGCATTGAGATCCTCACCGGTGCCCCGGCTGGAGAGCCTGACATCACCGGGCGTTATCCCGAGGGCACGGTCAACCAAAGAATCGTCGTACGCTTGGCGGCGTTCGCCGCGATGGCGGCCCGCGCGCCGGCGCCGAAACGGCACGAACGGCCCGCGCGTAAGGACCGCGAGCGTGACTGACTTCGTCGTTCAGCGCATCATCATTGCCTGCGACGCGGTCAGTGAGAACCGTGCCGGAATGGAAGCCGCCGCGCGGCTGGCCAGGTCCTGGAATGCGCTGCTGCATGCCGTATTCGTCCAGGATGAAAGTTTGCTGAACCTCGCGGCGCTCCCGTTCGCGCGCCAGATGGGCTCCGCCGGTCTCGAAAAGCTCGACGAAACGACAATGCTGCGTCAGCTCGAGACCGACACGGCACGAGCGCGCGCGGCGCTCGAAGCGGTGGCGCGCAGTTACGCGGTCGCGTCGTCGTTCGCCGTGGTGCGCGGCCAGCCAACACTCGCCGCGTTGTCGGTCGGCGACCGCGATCTGGTCGTGATATCAGCCACCGCCCGTCCGTTCGCGGGGCAATTCCGTCTGGCATCGCGTTGGCTCACGACCGCGCTCGAAGCGCATCTCCCGGTGCTGCTGATCCACAATCGCGCGGAATGGGATGGTGGCATCGTCTGCGCCATCGAGGCAGCAGGGCCATCGAGTTGGCGGACGTTGACGGCGGCGGGAGAGCTCGCTCTGACGGGCAATCGCCCGCTCGTCGTCCGTATCGCCGGTGACGCCGCGGCACCGAACGCGGTGCGAAAATGGCTTGAACGGATTTCGCCTGAGCTTGCCCGCACGGCGCGCGTTGAAAGCATGCGTCGCGGCCAGCGGCTCGACGAGGACAGGGGCAGCCTGTTGGTCATCGACGCGGCTTCGGGTGTGCGCGATCTCGCGGCCCTTAAGGCGCTCGCCGAACGTTCGCAGGCCGATGTCCTGTTCGTACGGTGATGGTTTGTTATTGCGCGCGACTTAGTTGACTGCGGGCGTCAGCAGCGCGTAATCGCCTTGGGCGGCAAGCTGTTGCTGCGCGTCGTTGAGCGCCGTCTCCGCGCGTACCGTCAGTTGGACGACGACGAGGACAGTCAGCGCCACGGCCACGGCAGCTAGGCCACTGTTCAGCCGTGCACAAAAGCCGTCGAGACGCCGAAACCAAGCAATACATTTCGTCATTGGATCACTCCCGTCACCGTGCCGTCGTTCCGTCCAGTTTGAAGGTAGAATGGGTCGCCAAGGGGGGATTGATCTTGATCAAAGATACGTAGTTGACCGGATGGTGCTGGTCGCTGGCATTGGCCCAAATTACGGGAGCGTTCGGACCTCGGGCCCGTTGTAAGGACGGATGCGGCGGTGTCGTCGGCGACGCGATGGCAGTCCGCAGTTCGGGCGAGGCCATTCAGAGCGACGGAGCGGCCGGCGGAGGCGGGTTGATGGACAAGCGCACGCAGTTCCATCTGTGGTACGTGATCGCCGCGATCATCGGCGTCCTGTTGCTGCAGCAACTCTGGACGCAGAGCCAGGAAGTCGCGGTCATCCCGTACAGCCAGTTTCTTGATGAGATGAGGGCGGGCAAGGTCGCCGAGGTCCAAGTCTCCGGCGATTACATCGACGGCCAATACAAGCAGGCCGAGAACGGCCGTACGCAGTTCGTGACCACGCGCGTGCCGCCCGACATCGCCGATCTGTTGGGGAAATACGGCGTCAAATTCTCGGGCGCGGTCGAGAACCATTTTCTCGCCACGCTCCTGTCATGGGTCTTGCCGACGCTGCTCTTCTTCGGCGTGTGGTATTTCCTGTTCCGGCGGATCGCAAACCAGCAGGGCCTTGGCGGCGGCTTCATGGCGGTGGGCCGTAGCAAGGCGAAGGTTTATGTCGAAACCGACACCAAGGTGACGTTCGACGACGTCGCCGGCGTCGACGAGGCAAAGGACGAGCTGAAAGAGGTCGTCGCGTTTCTCAAGAACCCCGAAGAGTATGGTCGCCTCGGCGCGCACGTTCCCAAGGGAATTCTGCTCGTTGGGCCGCCGGGAACCGGTAAGACGCTGCTCGCGCGCGCGGTCGCTGGCGAGGCCGGTGTACCCTTCTTCTCGATCAATGGCTCGGAGTTTGTCGAGATGTTCGTCGGCGTCGGTGCGGCGCGGGTGCGCGACTTGTTCGCACAGGCGCGCGAAAAGGCGCCGGCCATCATCTTCATCGACGAGCTCGATGCTCTGGGTCGCGCGCGCACGGCGTTCCCGTCGGGCGGCAACGACGAGAAGGAGCAGACGCTCAACCAGCTGCTTTCCGAGCTTGACGGCTTCGACACCAGCGCCGGTCTGGTTCTGCTCGCGGCCACGAACCGCCCGGAGATTCTCGACCCCGCACTGTTGCGTGCCGGACGCTTCGATCGTCAGGTTCTACTCGATCGCCCCGATAAGGGCGGCCGCATCGACATCCTCAAGGTGCACCTCAAGGGCCACAAGCTGGCCGCCGATGTCGACCCCGAGAAGGTCGCTGGCCTGACGCCCGGATTTACCGGTGCCGATCTGGCGAATCTCGTCAACGAGGCAGCCGTCGTCGCCACCCGACGGCACGGTGATTCGATCGCGATGGCCGATTTCACGGCTGCGGTGGAGCGCATCGTCGCGGGGCTCGAGAGGCGCAAGCGCATCCTGAGTCCGAAGGAGCGTAACGTCGTCGCCCATCACGAGATGGGCCATGCGCTTCTCGGGATGATCCTGCCGGGCGTCGACACGGTGCATAAGGTTTCCATCATCCCGCGCGGCATCGGCGCGCTCGGCTACACGATCCAGCGGCCGAGCGAGGATCGTTTCATCATGACGCGGGATGAGATCGAGAACCGCATGACCGTTCTGCTCGGCGGACGAGCGGCCGAGCAGATCGTTTTTGGCCAGCTGTCGACCGGCGCCGCCGACGACCTCGCCAAAGCGACCGACATGGCGCGCGACATGGTGATGCGGTACGGGATGGAGGAGAAGCTCGGTCCCGTGTCGTACGAATCCGATCGCCCGACGTTCCTCAACGTGCCGGCCGCCCTCGAATGGCATCAGCGGCGCTACAGCGACGAGACGGCACATGCCATCGACGAGGCGGTGCGGCAGATCGTCGAACGCGTGCTGAGCCGTGCCCTCGCGATCCTGACCCAGCAGCGGAAAGTGCTCGATCATGGCGCCGCGCTGCTGCTCGAACGCGAGACGCTTGACGAAGCCGGTCTTGCCGCTTTGCGTGGCGAGTTGGCGCCGCTCGATCGCCCCGTCGCGGCCCAGTAAAAATACGATCGCTATGCTGCGGTTCGCGCGTTAGCTCGTTATTGGCGCCGGCAACCCAACCTGCTCGATGAGTTCGATATCGCGATTTTCGCGCGCCGATTGCTGCATGGCGAGGCAGACTTCCATAGTCGCCAAACCCCACGCGCCGCTGTGCGGCGGCGGCCGCCCATCGAGCACGACGTCGCACAGTTCGTCGAGAACTTCGGCGCGCGGCAGGCGAGGTGGAGGCAACGCTTCGAAGCGCCGCTCGTGGTCGCCGTAGATCATGACGCCCTTGGGGGTCGGGCGTATGTCGCCATGCTCGCACGACACCAGAACGCAGCCGAAATGCGGATGGAAACCGGTGGTCACGGCGGACGGCGCGAAGCTCCCGCCGCCGTAGTTTCGCGCCGTTTTGAGTGCCACCTCGGCTTCCGGCGTCGCGGCCGATGACAACAGATGGCGCGTCGCGCCATAGGCGCCGGGGTCCTTGGCTTGGCCGGCCTCGCCAATCCAGTCGCACCATTCGTCGGTGTCGAAATGTCCGTAGCCGTTATAGGAAAGCGCGGCGAAGACGCCGTCCGTGAATGTCAGCAAGGCACTGTACGCGCCTTCGGTGGGGCGGGCGGGATCCCAGGCGCCGGTGAGGGCGCGAACGCGTTGGCCCCGTCCGCCGGCGAGCAGGCGCACGATATCGACCTGATGGGGCGCCTGGTTGAACAGCACGCCGCCGCCGCGGGCGCTGTCGAGCTCCTCGGGCCGTCGCGGCCGATACAGGAAATCGGTGTAGTTGACGGCGGTGATCGTGCGCACCGCGCCGACGTCGCCGCGAGCGATGATCTGGCGCGCATGCGCGATCGGCGCATCGAAACTGTGGCTGTGGCCGACGAGCAGGTGGACCGCTGCACGCTCGGCAGCCGCCACCATGGCGCGGCAATCCGCGAGCGTCAGGGCCATCGGCTTCTCGACCAGCACGTGTTTGTGCTTCGATGCCGCCAGGATCGCATGCTCAGCGTGGAATTCGTGCGGGCTGGCGATGTAGACCGCGTCGACCGTCCGATCGTCGCACAATTCGGCGACGGTCGCATGGGGCGTGGCGCCGAACTCCGCGGCAAACCGGGCGCGCGCCTCCGGTCGCGGATCTGCTCCGGCGGCGAGCCGGATGCGGGGATGCGCGGCGAAACCCGGCGCCATCAAGCTGAAGGCGCGGCCAAGGCCCGCAATACCCAGGCACAGTCTGCGTTCCGTCATCCGGTCGCCACGTTCGCACGGGAAATGGGGCGCGATTGTGCGCAGACGCACGGGCCGGGACAAGACAAAAGCCCCCCGAGCCGCTAAAACCTTTGATCGCTAATGATCGGCGCGAAGGGGGCGACGATGGCAGGACGCCGAACGAACGCGGGCAGCGGCGCACGCAAAGCGCACTTTTCGTATCCGGCCGAGCAGAGCGTGGGCCATCAGATTCGGTGGACCCATCGCGCGCTGCAGCGCGCGCTTGAGGCGCGCATTCGGCCCTACGGCATCACGCTCGGCATGTGGTATTTCCTGCGCGCCTTATGGGAGGAGGACGGCCTCAGCCAACGCGAGCTGAGCGAGCGCGCCGGAACTGCCGAGCCCACGACCGTCACGGCGCTCCACGCCATGGAGCGGCGCGGATTGGTGGTGCGCGTGCAGAACAAGACCGACCGGCGAAAGTCCAATATCTTTCTCACCAAGCCCGCGCGCGAGTTGCGTGAGCCGCTGCTGCCGCAGGCGCGCGAGGTCAATCGTGCCGCGACGACAGGCCTGCCTGCCGCCGAGATCGGGGCGCTAAAACGGATTTTGACCAAGTTGCGCGCCAATTTGACGGCAACGCGGGACAAGCGCGCCGGGTGACGCGAGTGCCGTCTGGACACGCATCGCAACGCGGCCTAAAATACTTAGAAAGCTAAGGATATTCACCTTAGCGACGATCGCCGTTCGCGAGAGCCGCCATGATGATGACCGCCGAAGACAACGACCTCCTGTGCCGCGTCGAAGGCGATGCGCCGATGGGCCAGATCATGCGGCGCCATTGGCTGCCGGCGTGCCTATCGGAAGAGGTGAGCGAGCCGGACGGCGCACCAGTGCGCACGCGCCTTCTGGGCGAGGACCTGGTGGTCTTCCGCGACAGCCGCGGTCGCCTGGGCGCGCTCGGCGAGCATTGCCCGCATCGCCGCGCCTCGTTGGCCTTCGGCCGCAACGAGGATTGCGGCCTGCGCTGCCTCTATCACGGCTGGAAATTCGACGTCGACGGCAACGTCGTCGATATGGCGTGCGAGCCCGACGGCGGTAAGCAGATGCACGACTATCTCAAGCACAAGGCTTATGCGGTGCGCGAGGGTGGCGGTTTCGTCTGGGTATGGATGGGGCCGAAAGACGAGATGCGCGAATTCGAGGCGCCGGCCTGGGCACCGATGCCGGATACGCGCATCAGCATCGTGAAAATCCACGCGGCCTGCAATTGGGCACAGGTGCTCGAGGGTTCGATTGATTCCGCGCACAGCTCGAGCCTGCATTCGACCAACATGCCGGCGATGCAAGTCGATGGTGCGAAGGCGACCGAGACGGCCTGGCCGCGCCCGTCGACGGACAAGGCGCCGCGCATCCAGTTTCAGCTGACCAATTACGGCTTCCGCTATGCCGCTATCCGCAAGCCGATCCTCAATCCCGAAAGCGATGCCTACTTCCGGATCACCGTCTTCATTGCGCCCTTCACCGTGCTGATCCCGCCCAATGATCAATACAAGTTGGCGCAGATGCTGATCCCCGTCGACGACGTGAACACGATGTTTTATTGGATCGCTTGGCACGAGACCAGGGGCATCGCGCAGAACGCGTGGCGCAAGTTCTGCGCCGCCGAGATCGGCGTCGATCTCGACCGCGACTACCGTAAGATCCGCACGCTCGACAATGGGTTCCTGCAAGACCGCGCGGCCATGCGGCGGGGCGATTTCACCGGCATCAAAGGCATCCCGGCGCAGGACATGGCGATGTGGGAGTCGATGGGGCTCATCGCCGATCGGACCCAGGACTATCTCGGCGCCAGCGACGGCGCCGTGATCCAATTTCGCCGCCAGATGGTCGCCGCGGCGAAGCAAATGCGCGATGGCGGCCCCGCGATCGGCACGACCGAGCCACGCACTCCGCACGTCAAGCTGTCGTCGTTCGAAGGCATCGCGCCGAAGACGGTGAATTGGCGTGCGCTCGGCGTGTCGGCGGACGAACGGGCGGTGCTGGAGAAGAATCCGGCGTCGGCCGCCTAAGACAGGAGCGGGCGGAAGCGGCACGTTCCGTCCTGCGCAATCCGCATGGGCAGGTCGACTTCCCAGAACAAATATTCGCGCATCGCCGCGGTGTCGCCGGCGTTGCGCTCGTACGGCTTGAGCCATGCGTCGACCGGCTCGTCCGCCAAGCGCGGCTCGGCGTCGGTGAGCGGGCGACCGGATGCAGCCCACGCCGCGTTGCCGCCGCCGAGATAGCGCACCGGCTGCGTCGTGAGCACGGCGGTCTCGTCGAGCGCGAGGGCAGCAAGGATGCCGTCTTCGGACGTCAGAACGACCGTTCCGCGGGCATCGATCTTCGGCAGAGCACGATCGAGGCGAGAGCGGATCGCGAACCAAGCACCCGGGATATGACCATTGCGGTAATCGCGGCTCGGCGAAAGGTCGATCACCGTCGCCGCGTTATGACCGATCAAGGCCGCCAGCGCGTCTGCATCGATACGGGCCGCAACGCGCTCGGTGAATCCCAGGACCGTTCGCGGCGGTCGACCGGTTTCGCTGCCACTCGCAGCGATGACGTGGACATCCGGCCAGCCCATTTGGCGCAGCCATGCGCCGGTCATCATGGCGCGGCATTCGAGATCGTCGACGAGAACGATCCGCGCGCGGAGCGTGCCGACATACTGGTCGGTCGCCTGTACGAGCTGGCCGCCCGGGGCCGAGATGGCGCCGGGTAGATGACCCGCGTCGTATTCGCGCGGGTCGCGGACATCGAAAAGATAAACCGTCCGGTCTTCGCTCTCGCGCTGCCAGCGGCGGACCGTGGCTAGGTCGACGCGCGTGACGCCGCAGCGTTCGCCAATCCGTGCCGCGGCGGCCTTGGCCCATGCGAGCGCCGTCGGCGACGGCATGCCCGGTGCATGGCGGCGCTGCTGGCCGTGATCGGGCGTGAAGCCCGCCAGCGTCCAGCCCATCGTCCCGTTGCGCAGCGCCACCACTTTGTTGGGCAAGGCGGCATTGATCAGCGACTGGGCGCCGATGATGCTGCGCGTGCGACCGGCGCAATTGACCACCACCATTGTCGCCGGCGACGGCGCCAGGTCGGGAAGCCGCAGAACCAGCTCGGCGCCGGGCACGTTGGTCCCGCTCGGAATCGAGATCCGATTGAATTCGTCGAAGGGCCGACTGTCGACGACGATGACGTCGTCGCCGCGCTCGAGCATGCGCTTGAGCTCGGTCGCATCGATGCTCGGTGTTCCGGCCTGGTGCTCGACGACCTCGCCGAAGGCCTTGCTCGGCACATGCATGCCCGAAAACAGCACAAAGCCGGCTCGCGTCCATCCGGCGACGCCGCCGGCAAGGATGAAAAGGCTGGTGTACCCGTGCGCCGACAGAACGCGCGCGGCGCGTTCTGCCAGGCCGTCACTGTCATCGGCCAGGACGATCCGGGTTGCGCGCCGTGGCACGAGGCGTGGAACAATCAGCTCGAGGCGGCTCAGCGGCGCCGAGCGCGCGTGAAGCAGGTGAGCGCGCGAAAACGTCAGCTCCTCACGCGCATCGAGGATGGCAAGCTCGTCGCCATCCTCGAGCATCGTTCGCAGCGCCTGTGCTGACAGCCGCTCGGCCGCCGGCCGTTCGGCTCGCGCGGTCCGTGTTCGCGCAACGCGGCCGGTCACGTCGCGCGCTGCGGCGTCATTTGTGTCACCTTGCCGGTCTTCATGTCGAACATGACGCGCTGAATCTTGTCGAGATTGGTGCCGGTGACACGGACAAACCGCGCGTTGTCGGGATAGTCAATCGAGTGAATCGCGCCGTCCTGGAAGATTCCGGCCTCGCCCGGATTGAGCCGGTAAGTTCGCTTCGTTTTGAGCTGAGCACGCGAGGGATCGGTGCTGTTGTCGGCGCGCGCGTACTCGACCATATCGGTGTAGCCGGCGGCTTGGCCGTAGATGGCCCAGGACCGGCCATGATCGTGCGGCGGCGACACGCGCGCCTTCCTATTGATGTGCGCGAGAATCTGGAAGCCGAGTTCGGGATCGTCATGCAACACGTGAAGGCCGGCCGGCGCAGTGTCCGAGCAATGGCGGGCGATGAAGTCCCTATCCCGCAGCAGGCGTTCGAGCAACTGGCGCACGGTTTCGCGCCCCGCCGGCCCCGGATCACGCTTTAGCGTCGCGCGGCAATCGGCGATGAACTGGTCCAAGCCATAGGCCATAGTCCGCTCCTCCGCTGACGACGCGAAGAACCGCAGAAGCTTAGACATGGGGCCGCGCCGCTGTCGAGAACGTCCGCTGAGGCTGCCGGACCCGTCGACCGCTACCCTTGTCGCTTGAAGAATTGGATCGCGCGCTCGTGCTTCGTCGCCGCGGCTCGGCTGGAGAAGGTACCGAGGTTGCGACGCTTGCCGGTCTTAGGATTCTTCTTGCGCGAATAGAGGCGATAGCTGCCGGATTTGAGTTTGCGGATCATGCGGACCTCCGTTTTCCGATCTTCATCCAAGGTCGCGCGAATGGTTCGCTGTAACGTTAGCTGGTCGGTGTGCGTTTGGTAAATCCCGGTTACGATACTGCGTCGGTCGCGGCGGCGAAGGTGGGGAAGGCACATGAAAATCGACGGCCAGACCAAAGCCATCGTCACCGGCGGCGCGTCCGGGCTCGGTTTTGCGTCGGCACGCCTGTTGGCGTCGCTCGGCGCGCGCGTGGCGCTCGTCGACATCAACGGCGAGGCCGCCTCGTGTGCAGCCGCCGCGTTGCGACCGAATGCGCTTGCGGCGCAGTGCGATGTCGCCGATGCCGCCCAGGGGGAGGCGCTTGTGGCTGATCTCAAGACGCGTCTCGGTCCGCCGCGCATCCTGGTCAATTGCGCCGGCGTTGGACCGGCAAAGCGGGTCGTCGGCAAATCGGGGCCGATGCCGCTCGCCGATTTCTCGCACGTGATCGGCGTCAACCTGATCGGCACCTTCAACATGATCCGGTTGATCGGCGCGCTGATGAGCACGCTTGATCCGCTGGACGCCGACGGCGAGCGCGGTGTCATCGTCAACACGGCGTCGGTTGCCGCCTACGACGGCCAGATCGGTCAGGCCGCCTATTCCGCGTCGAAGGGCGGCGTCGTTGGGCTTACGCTGCCGGTGGCGCGCGAGTTCGCCCGCTTCGGCATCCGCGTGATGACGATCGCGCCCGGAATATTCGAGACGCCGATGCTGCGCGCATTACCGGAGGCGGCGCAGCAATCGCTCGGTGCCAGCGTGCCGTTCCCGAAGCGCCTGGGCACGCCGGACGAGTATGCGGCGCTGATGCGCCATATTGTCGAGAATTCAATGCTCAACGGCGAAGTGATTCGCCTCGACGGCGCGCTGCGCATGGCGCCGGGCTAAGGGTCTCTTCGCGCGGACATCTTGCGCGTCAACTCGTGACGATGACGCGGGTGTCGCCACTGCGGCGGAGCACGTTGACAGCAACGTCGCTGGCGTGGCGGCGCAGAAGGAGATCGACCTCGCCGTTGCCGAGGCGAATACGGCGCAGGCGCAGTTCATCGACATCAACCGGCAGGGCGGGGCTCTCGAGCCGGATCTCGCCGCGCACGCTGTCGCAGCACAGCCCGAGGCACGCTTCGACCAGCGCGATCGGAGCCGCGCTTGCCCAGGCTTGCGGCGAGCACGCGACCGGATAGCGCGTCGGCCCTCTGCCGTGGCGTCGCGCAAAACCACAGAACAACTCGGGCGGACGCAGCAAATCCATATTCTGGATGGCACCGAAAAGCGCGTCGAAAATCGAAAGTGCTTCGCGCTTGAATCCATAACGGGCAAAGCCGAGCGCGATGATGGCATTGTCATGCGGCCAAACCGAGCCGTTATGATACGACATCGGATTGAAGCGACGGGCCGAGGCGCCGAGCGTGCGGATGCCCCAACCCGAGTAAGAGTCACGGCCCAACAAGGTCGCAGCAACGCGCGCCGCGCGCGCCGGCGCCGCGATCCCGGCAAAGAGCGCGTGTCCGGCGTTGGAGCTGACGACACGGCACGGGCGCTTGTCGCCGTCGAGCGCCAGCGCGTACGTGCCGATCTCCTCGCACCAAAATGCCGCCTCGAAGCGGCTGCGCAATTCGTCGGCGTCCCGGTCGAGCGCCGCCGCGCGGGCCTCCATGTCGAGCACGCGGCAAATCGCCGCCGCCTCGCGCTTGGCCGCATAAACATACGCTTGTACCTCGCAAAGGGCGATCGCGCCGCTGGCCAGGCTGCCGTCGGCGTGCGACACCGCGTCCGACGAATCTTTCCAGCCTTGGTTGACCAGGCCTTTGCCCGGTGCTGCAACATACTCGACGAAACCATCACCGTCGGGATCGCCGTCAACGTCGATCCAGCGCAGAGCGGCGTCTATATGCGGCCATAGCGTCGCGATGGTCGCAAGGTCGCCAGTACGCGTGAAATACCGGCCGGCCAGAAGAACGAACAACGGTGTCGCATCGACGGTGCCGTAGTACCGGCTGAACGGAACCTCGCCGAGACGCGCCATCTCGCCTTGCCGCATCTCGTGCAGGATTTTGCCCGGCTGCGCCGCGTGCTCACGATCGATGTCTTGCGCCTGCGTCGCGGCGAGGAAGCGCAGGACTCCCTTCGCGATCTGCGGGTCGAACCACAGGAGCTCGAGGGCGGTGATAATACCGTCGCGGCCGAACGCCGTGCTGAACCAGGGGATGCCGGCGTAGGGATAGGCGCCTTCCGGCGTATCGGTCAGCAGCATGTAAAGGTCGGCAACCGAGCGACACATCACTCGGTTGAGAATGGCGTTCGAACCGTCGATCACGGCGGTGCGCGCGGTCGCGGCGCGAAGGTCGCGGTGGGCGGCACGAATGGCCGCGAAGAAAGCACCGCGCGGCGCTGGCGCGTCTGCGTCGCAGCGGATGGTCACAAGGACGGCCACGCGCTCGCCCGGTGCCAGCATGAGCGCAAATTCCGCAGCGTCGTCGCGCAGCGCGTCGGGTGGCGGGTCGAAGTCGAGCCGCGTGATCCGTTCGACGCCGTCGAGCCCCTGATAGTGCATGACCACCGTCGCCGCGGCTTGCCGCTCGATTGTGATCGCACCGCGACGCTCGCGAATGCTGCCGCGGATTTCGAACAGGTCGCGGAAATCGGCGGCGAATTCCAACGCGAGCCCGACGCGATGCGGCTGACGATCGAAGTTGTGCAAGGCGAGCCGCATGTAGCAGGCCCCCTGCCAAAGAAACGTTGTTCGCCCAAGGTGGATGGTGTCCCGCGGCAGCGTCAGATGGCCGGACCGATGCAGGTCCGGATTAGTGACATCGACCGAGAGGACAGCGTTGTCGTCCTGCAGGTTCGAACTCAACAGAAGCGGTCGTTCGCCGTCGAGCGATAGCACGAGATGCGACAGGTGCCGCGTGTCGCGGTGATAGATCCCGGCCGGACCGGATACGCCGCCTGCGATGTCGCCGTTGTCGTTGAACACCGCAAAGGTATCGCCGTGCTTGAGCGCGCGCGGCGGCCGCCGTTCCGCGCTCGAGGTCGCGGCGCTGATATAGAAGTCGCCGGCGAGATCGGCCGTTACGAGCCTGTCGGAATTGGTGTCGGCCATACGGCGTCAGCGCTCCATCGGTCGAGTCTCGGGCATGAACAGCAAGAGCAGACCAAAACCGACGGCGGCGACGCCGGCAAGGCCGAGAAACGCCGCGGTATTGCCGAAACGATCGTCCACATAGCCGGCCAAGGCCGTGCTCAAGGCCGCGCCGGTGGCCGCTGCGGCGCCGACGGTGCCGAGCGCGGCATTGAATCGGCCCGTGCCGCGCGTCACGTCGGCGACCACCAGGGGCAGCATCACCCCAAGTACGGCTGCCGATATACCGTCGAAGATTTGCACCGGCACCAGCAAGTATGGGCTCGCCAACACACCGAACAAGATGCCGCGTATCGGCAGCACGGCAAACCCGAGAATGAGCAGCGGGCGGCGCCCCCAGCTTTCGGCCTTGCGTCCGATCCATGGCGAGAGGATCGCCACGAGGATTTGCGGTACGACGATGCAGGCGGCGATCAGGACGGTCGCCCATTGGCTCGAGCGCATGGTTACGATCGCCCCGACCAGCGGCAACATTGGCGTATTGGCGAGGCTGAACAGGATCATGCCGGCGCCGAATATCAGGAGCGGAGGATTGTCGGCAATCCCGTGCAGCGGCCGCTGTTCTTTGCCTTCGATCACGGGGCCGCCGCGCGCGCGATCCGGATTGATCTCATGCGACTTGATGCGGAACAGCGCGATCAGGGCAGGCAAGGCGAGCACCGCAGTCAGGATGAACACCGCGCGATTCGACAGCAACCGGCCACAAGCACCCATCAGCACGGCTGCAATGCCGTTGCCGGCCGAGGCGTAGCGCGCGTTGCGGCCCAAGCGTTCGCCGATCTGATGCGGGCCGACGAGGCCGAGGCTGATTGCCGCAATCGCGGGCGTCATCAGGCAGCTTGCCAAGCCGTGCAGCATTTCGGCGCCGAGCACCAGGGGGAAGATCGGCCATGCCGCAAGCATAAGTGCGCTCGCTGCGATCGCCGCCGCCGCGAGTGCGCCCAGCGTCCGCTTATGCGCGGCCGCGTCGATTAGAACGCCGCCGGGCACCTGGCCGAGCAGGGCAACGATGCCGCTCACCGTCAGAACGAAGCCGATGTCGATCTGTGTCCAGGCCTGCGCCGTCAGATAGACGGCGATGAACGGGCCGAAGCCCGTTTGGACATTCGCGATGAAGAAGTTGAATCCATCGAGACCGCGCAGGCTGCGACGCGACGACGTGAGCAGCGGACGATCGTGTGCCTCGGGGTCGCGTTTCTCATATGCATACACGTGGGCACATCCACGGCTACTGATCCAATGGGTATTCGCCGTCCGGCATCGTTTGCGTACCGCCCGTTGCGCCGAGCACGATCACGGGCTTGCCCTTCTGGTATTCGGGCGCGGACTTGACTTGGTCGCGCGTCAAATCGAGGGTGATTTTCTCGGCGTTGCCAGCGGGCGCGAAATGGAGCGCGTTCCAATCGACCGCGACCTTGCGGCTGCCGACTCCCAAGAAGCCGCCAAAATCGATGATGGCAGCGCGTGGCATCCCCACCTTGTCGACGATGACGTCGACGATCCGCCCCATATTCTCGCCGGTGGCGCTCGTCACCGGCTTGCCGAGAATGGCCTGAGCCTTGTCCTTGGTCAGCACCGCCGCGGAAGTGCCGCTCGGAATCTTGGCGCCGGTACCGACGGACGTCTGGCCATGCGCGGTCGCGCTGCCGAGAACAAGCCCGCCCGCCACCACGACCATTGCCAACGATGCGGCGCGCCGCACAGGACGCATTTCTAGCTCCCTGCCCACAGCCCGGGCATGGCGAATGGAGGTCGCGACGCAACCTCGCTCGAGAGCCTAGCCAACGCGGCTGTGACAAACGGTGATTTTTGTGTGTCGTGCGGGTTCGCGTGCGCCGACGCCTAATCGCGCGATCTGCACAATCGTTCGAAAGCGCGCTTGAGATCGTCCCATTTGTACGGCTTGCCGAGCCAGACCGCGACGCCTGCCACGTCCGGTGGCTCCTCGGGCGCTTGCCCGCCGCTCGTGAAGATCACCTTGAGCTCCGGACGCCGCTGCCATGCTTCTCGCGCCAGCTGTTCGCCGCTTTTTCCGGGCAATCGAACGTCGGTGAATAGCACGTCGACAACGGCGTCGCCTTCGAGCATTTGCAACGCAGCATCGGCGTCCGGAGCCTCGAGCACGCGATGGCCGAGGTCCGCGACGCTACCGACGGTGGCTTCGCGCACCAAATCGTCGTCCTCGACGACAAGGACGGAAAAACTCAGCGGCCGCGATGCGTTGCTCATCGGTGGCGTCTCACCGTTGCTGTGTAACGCCGTATCGGCGTCGCGAGTAGATAATAGGCCCGTATTCGGCTCAAATTCCTGGTCCGTTTGCCCGCCTGACACGGCGCTTGAATCACTCCGCCTTCTCCGGCACGTTTTGTTATATCAGCAAAATCGGCTACGGACCTTCGTATCTGGCGAGCGCGATCGGATGAAGGACGCAGAGTGGCTGAACCGCGGATCGTGCAAGTCGGCCGAAGGGTTTTGCGGTCGGTGCTGGCGTCACGCCGCCGTTCGCCGCGAAGCGAGCATCGAATGGCGGTCCTCGACCGTGACCTCCAGGTCGGGGCGGAGGTGACACCGTGACGGATGCTCCGCTCAGTCGCCCGGGGCACGCCGTCGCCGCGCCGCGACGGTCGCAGATTGTTGCCGCCGCGCAGGGCGCGATGCAGGTCGGTGTCGTTGCGGCGACGTATTTCGTGGCGGCGCGTCTCGGACTCCGCGTCGAGTTCCAGGGGACGCAAGCAACTGCGGTTTGGCCACCCTCCGGCATCGCGCTTGCCGCCATGGTGCTGTTCGGTCAGCGTTCGCTCGTCGGGATTTTCGTCGGAGCGCTGTCCGCCAACCTAGTCGACTTGTTCTTTAAGGCGAGCCCGGGCACGGCGACGACGGCGATCAATCTCATCGCGTATATCGGCGCCCATCCTGGCGAGGTCATGGCTGCGGCACTAATAAGCATCGGCAACTCGCTCGAGGCGCTCATCGCGATGTACATCATTCGGCGCTACGGCACGGGCGCTGCGCGGCTCGACAATGCGCCGGACGTCGTCATCTTCGTGACGGCAGCCGCCGTGGCTGCGCTGGCGGCGAGCACGATTGGGGTCGGCACCCTCGCGGCGCTCGGTCTGTTCCCGGCTTCGCTGGTCACGGCGGCATGGTTCACGTGGTGGCTCGGCGACGTAGCTGGCATCGTTGTCGTCGCGCCGCTGATCCTGACGTGGGCACGTCTCGGCCCAGCGCCTTGGCGCAACATGCGTTGGGCCGAATCGGTGGCGGCGCTGGCAACTCTGATCGTGGTTGCCGTTGTGATCTTCACGAGCTGGTTCGACGCGGCGTCGCCATTGCTTCCCCAGATGATGCGGCATCTCTTCCCGCCCCGATTCACGATCGCACCGTACCTCGTGGCGCCGGTCCTGCTCTGGATCGAATTTCGCCTGGGCCCATCGACGGGCGCGTTCGGCCGTCTGGTCACTGCGGCAATCGCGACCGCCGGCACTTTGGCGGGCTCCGGTCCGTTCGTCCAAAGCTCCCCGAACAGTTCGCTGCTTGCGCTCCAGGGCTTCATCAGCGTCGTTACCGTGACAATGCTGCTGATCGCCGGGGCACTGGGCGAGCGCCGCGAGGCGATCGAGGCTTTGACGCGATCGCGCGAGCAGCTCGAAAGGCGAGTCGAACGCCGAACCGCCGCCCTCGTCGAAAGCGAAGCGCGCTATCGCATCCTCGTCGAAGGCGTCGTCGACTATGCCATCTACCTGCTCGACCCGGAGGGTCACGTCATCAACTGGAATGCAGGCGCGCAGCGTATCAAAGGCTACGGCGCTGAAGAGATCATCGGCCAGCACTTCTCGATTTTCTATACCGCCGAAGACCGAGCGGCCAACCTGCCGCAGCGGACGCTGGAAATTGCCGCGCGCGAGGGCAAATTCGAAACCGAGGCGTGGCGCGTGCGCAAGGACGGCGCCCGGTTCTATGCCAGCACTGTGCTGGACGCGCTGCGCGACGAGGCCGGCCGACTTGTGGGCTTCGCGAAAATCACGCGCGATATTACCCATCAGGTGCGCCAGAAGGAGGCGCTCGAACTCGCGCGAGCCTCGCTCGCTCAAGCGCAGAAGATGGAAGCCATCGGTCAACTCACCGGCGGAATTGCGCACGATTTTAACAATATTCTGACCGTCATCATCGGCAACGTCGAAATCATCCAGCGGGGTTTAAGCGCAACCGAAAGCAAACTCCGCGATGCCGCGCAATCGACAATGCGCGGGGCGGTGCGAGCGGCGGCCGTGACCCAGCGCCTGCTGGCCTTCGCGCGCCGGCAGCCACTCGAACCTCGGGCGATCGAGGTGAATGCGCTGGTCGCCGACATGACCGGGCTGCTCGATCGCGTATTGGGCGAATCGGTGACGCATGAGCTCCGATTTGCCGACGGCCTGCCACGATGCTTCTGCGACGCGAACCAGCTCGAGACCGCGCTGCTCAATCTGGTGCTCAACGCACGCGACGCCATGCCGGACGGCGGCACAGTCGTCATCGCCACCGGGGAGCAACAGCTTGATCCGACACCCGAGGAGGATGACGTCAAATCGGGAAGCTATGTCGTATTGCGCGTCAGCGACAGCGGCGTTGGGATGCTGCCGGATGTGCGGGCCCGCGTGTTCGAGCCGTTCTTCACCACCAAGGAAGTCGGCAAGGGAAGCGGCCTGGGGCTCAGCATGGTGTACGGTTTCATCAAGCAGTCGCACGGCCACATCCGCGTCGACAGCGAGCCGGGCAAAGGCACCACGGTCACCCTCTACCTGCCGCGCGCTACCGGCGAGCGGCCGGCTGCCGATCTGCCTCCTCATCCCGAGCCGATCATGGAACAGCGTCGCGGCGCCCTCGTGCTGGTCGTCGAGGACAATGCCGATGTCTGTGACCTGACCGTTGCCGCCGTTCGCGCGCTCGGCTATTGCGTGATCAGCGCGGCCGACGGCGAGACCGCGCTCGGCCTCATTGCGGCCGAGCCGGGCATCGATTTACTCCTCGTCGACCTTGGGTTGCCGCGCTTCGACGGTAGCAGGCTTGCCGCCGAAGCCAAGCGGCGTCACCCGCAAATACGCGTGTTATTCACGACCGGTCACGGCGACCCGCCCGAGCGCATCGGCGCCCTCGGCGATCAGGCGGTGATCCTGCGCAAACCGTTTACGCGCGAAGACCTCGCACGGGAAATCGGACGGGCGCTCGCTGCCGCGCCGTAATTACGCGGCGGCGGTCGCGCCGCGATGGAGCGCGCGGTTCAACGCGCGACCCAGATCTTCCTGACGATAGGGCTTCTGCAAGAAATCGCCCGGTGTGCTGCCCTCGTTATGCGTCGCCGACGTATATCCCGACACGAACAGAATTCGGATGCCGGGCCTTAGCTGGAGTGCCCGCCGGGCCAGCTCGAGCCCGTTCATGCCGCCGGGCATTGCGATGTCGGTAAACAGCAGGTCGACGGGTTCGTTGCGCCCGAGGATATCGAGCGCCGCCTTGGCGTTGCCGGCTTCGAGAACATGATGGCCGAGTTCGCCGACTCTCGTCACGGTCACGTTGCGCACGTCGGGATCGTCTTCGACGACCAAGACCGTGCACGTGGCGTCGCCGTTCTTGCCGCTCTTGTCGCGTGCCTCACGGCCGGCATCGGACGCCGAATCCATGCCTACAGCGGCGCGCGGGAGCAGAATGCGGGCAAACGTGCCGTTGCCGTCCGGTGCGCAAAGAACGAGGCGTCCACCCGATGCCTCGACGGCGCTGCGAACCATCGCGAGGGCTTCGGCCGCGCGTTCCTCCGGCGGCAACGACGTCACCGGTCCCGATGCCGCGCCGCTAATCGCCAGCGCAACCGCATCGCGTCCGAGATCGTTTCCGCCGGTCGCTTCGCCGCGAGCCGCGACATTGCTGGCTTCGATGATGAGGCCGCCGCCCTCCGGCATCGCCTGCCGCGCGTGGATAGCGAGGTCGACCAGCGCGAGTTCGAGCTGGTCGGGACTGGTTTCAACCGCCCACAAGCCCGGGGCCGTCTTGATCTCCACCGTGATGTCTGCGCCGATTACCAGCCGCAGCACCTGCGCCGTATGGGCAAGGACGCCGCCGACCTCAACGTTGTGGCTCTCTTTACCCTCGGCGCGAACGAAGTTCAGCAGCTGTTTCAGCAGCCCCGTCCCGTTGAGTGCGGCGCTTAGCGCGATATGCGCGCGATCGAAATCCTTGCTGGTTCCATCCAGCGAGCGCGTCATCAAATCGAGATTCCACATGATCACGGTCAGCAGATTGTTGAGTTCGTGGGCAACGTTGCTGGTTATCCGGCCGACCGCGGCCATACGCTGTGCTTGACCGAGCTGGCGCCGCATCATCGATCGATCGGTGACGTCAAGGGCGATGCCCTGGATGCGTGACGGGCGTCCCAGCCGGTCCGTGATCAGCACCGCCCGGTCGGCGAAAATACGCTCGCCGCCATCGGCGGCGCGCCAGCGGTATTCGAACGCAAACGAGCCGGCGGTCGTGATCGTTGCGGCGTGCGCCAGCAACTCCGGCAGCTCGGCGGGATGGACCCGGGACATCCACAAGCCGGGATTGTCGGCAAAGTCCGCCGGCTGGTACCCGAGCGATGCCGCCATGTCGTCGCTCAAGATGCGCGGTCCCGTGAGCCGCGCATCCGCATCGGCCGAATAAAGTGCCACCGGCAGAGCCGCGGCGATCAGGGTTAGCCACTCGGCGTTATCGTTCATCGGCCGATACGTTGTCTTGGCGCTCCTCGCGAAATGCGCCGCGCGCTTATGCGGCGTCTAAGCTACACCCGGTAAGCCTCAGGTGCTGTAGTCAATTTCGCATATGACGAACCCCGGCTTTGCTCCCCGCCCGCCGACCGTTCGCTTCTGATGCTGCCGCGCGAGTAGGTCCTATCGGCTGACCTAACTCGACAATATGACACCGCCGCAGGGACCGACAGTGCTGCGGATATTTGCCAGACTATACTTTTTGTCCCAGCCCGCTTATCAGGAGAAACCCTGAAACGAGGCCGAAAAAACCAGCAATACGCGCCGCGTTGCCGAGCCAGGCGATTGGCTTCGGCCGCAAACCTTTGACGAGCGCAGCCGCCAGCGGCGTATAATTGTTTTTCGCTCTTGGGGGTCCAATGTCACATCTGCGCCCTTCAATGGCTCGGGCCGAGCCAACGCCCGGCATCGGCGAGGCCGGCATCGACCGATGAATCCCATTCGCATCTTGCTGTGCGACGATCATCTGCTCATTCGCGCGAGCCTCAAGTCCTTGATCGGCGAATTCCCCGGTATCGAGGTGGTCGGCGAGGCGGGAGACGGGCGCGAAGCGCTCGATCACGTGGCTAAACTGCGCCCCAACGTCGTGATCATGGACATTGCCATGCCGGGGCTTAACGGGCTCGAGGCGACGCGCCGCCTGGTCAAAGATTATCCACAGGTGCATGTCGTCATGCTGTCCATGCACGCCGATGAAAACCACGTGCTCCAGGCCCTGCGTGCGGGTGCTTCAGGCTATGTTCTGAAGGGCTCGGCGCCGCGCGAGCTTGAGATGGCCATCGAGGCGGTTGCACGCGGCGAGATTTTTCTCAGCCCGGCGATCTCGAAGCACGTCATCGACGTCTATCTCAATCGTGCCGAGGGTCAGACAAACTCGCTCGACTTGCTTACGCCGCGGCAGCGCGAGATCCTTCAGCTGATCGCGGAGGGCAAATCGTCGAAGCAGATCGCCCAGATTCTCGATGCGAGCGTCAAGACAATCGAATCCCATCGGGCCAGCCTGATGGAGCGTCTCGACATCCATGATGTCGCCGGGCTGGTGCGGTACGCCATCCGCCACGGCCTCGTTTCGCCCGAGAAATAGAGAAAATCGCGGCACTGGCTGGCAATTGCCCGCGGCCTACCGTGGTGCGGGAGCGCGCCTCAATAGATTCCGCGCCGCCCCTAAGGCAGCGGCTGAATTGACCTTGATGGCCGCGGGCGACACTGTCTCAGATGGAACCGGAGGCTCATAAGCCGCCGTCGCGGTGGGGCAACGACAAGCAACCGACCCCTTTCCCACGCCAGCGACTGCAGCCAGCGATTGTATTCGCGCCTTCATTTCCCGGCGCCAAGGCCGTGCCTTGGCTCGATGAGACGAGGGAATGATGGCAATGGCGACTTTGACCCAATACCGATGCTATTTCCTCGATTCGACGGGTTCGATCGGTTCCGACGAGATGATCGAATGCGGTCACGAGCAGGATGCGGTCGAGACTGCGCGCGACATGCTCGAGCATCGGCCCCACTATCACGGCATCGAGCTCTGGCGCGGCGCACGCCGCGTCCACATGGAGGTGCGGCTACCGGATATTCCGGCGTTCACAATCCGGACACCACAGAGTTTCTGAATTTCGGCGTTATTCACCACGCGGGAGCGAAGATCAGCCATGAACACGATTCTACGCCGTTCACGCGCTCGACTGAGAGCGGTGCCGCGCGACGCCGATTCTCCGGTGCCGCCGGCGGATGACATCAAAATCGCGCGCCAGCGTATGCGCCATTTGACGCCGTGGAACGTCGAACCGCTGCCGGTGATGCATTCCGTGGCCGGCGCGCCGACCGAACCCCTGAGCGAAGAGGCGCGCCAGCGCGGCCGCCGCCTCGCGCTGCAGGTGCTTGCCGTGCACATGTGGCACGCCGCGGCGACGAGTGCCTTGCAATGAAAGTCACCGAAATGAAAGCCAGCGAGCAGTGGGTCCGCCGCCTATTCCTCCGGCGCAGATTCGACGACGATATGGATGGCGATGTGGTCCTGCGCAACTTCATGACGGACCTCGCCATTTTCGTCGGCGAGGCGTTGTTGTCGGCCATGTGCCTGCGCATCGCCGCCGCCGATGGCAACATGACGTTTCTCATGCTTGGTATTCTGGCCGCGGTCGCGGCGGCGCTGCCGCTGCGGGATAGGCTCTGCAGCTGACCTGCGCTCGCGTCAGCCTTTGGCCGGCCGGCGCCAGAACGGTTCGGCTTTCTTCAGCCGCTTGAGCCCCTTTTGGAGCTCCGGCTCGCACTTGAGCGCGACGTGCGCCGACCAGCCGCTGACGAGCGCCGCGCCGCGAACGAGCGCTTGTGACGGACGGCGCTGGATCAGCGTGCGCAGCACGCGTTCCGTAGACGCGATATCGTTGAGAAGCCCGAGCCCGTTCTGCAGCGTTTCGAGGCGCTTGGCGTAACGGCGCACGGCCTTCGTCGCGTAGATCGACGCGAACGAGTCCGCGGCATACCGCATCTTCTTGAGCGCAATGCGCAGGCGATGGCGCCCGATCGCACCAAGCCGGTCGAAATTGCGCGCCCGATTTCGTGCCTTGCGGTAGCGCCGCTCGAGCACCTGGTCGGCGAGCTTCCCGACGACCGAGACCTGGAGGATCGACGTTTCCAGGGCGCCGGGCCGTCGCCATGCGCGCGTCTCGATCCATCCCATGAGGCCGAGCGCGAACCGCGTATAGCGCCGCGCGCTCAGCACCAAACGCAGCGTGACGTACGCGCGACGCCGCTCGCGTTCCGCCGCACGGGCGAGCGCCGCGAGGTCGCGGTCGTCCGCCAGCGTACCGCGCACGCGCGCGATCAGATCTCCAACCACGTCCCAGTTGCGGGCCCGGCCGAGCGCGCCGGTCAGCCATTTGACCTCGCCGACGACCCAGCTGCGTTCGGCCTCGGGCAGCATCGATTTGAACAGCGCCAACGCGACGCGCAAGCGCCGGAGGGCGACGCGCATTTGGTGGACCCCTTCGTCTTTGCCGGCCAGGGCGGCTCGCTCATTCGTGAGCATGTGCGTGAGGCATCGCCTGAGGATGACCGCGAGCGCGTCTTCCGCCGCCATGCCGCGATTGAGTTCAACCCGGCCGAATTTCGGCGTGATCGACGTCTCGCGCGGCTCCGCTCGCGCAGCAAGTGCGTAGCCCCGCGCCGCCTTGCTGCGTAACTCGATGCGCAGCGGCGCCTCGGCGAGAAGCGCGTTCGCGAGCTTGAATACCGCCCGCGGCGTACCTTGCTGCAATTCGAGCTCGATTTCGGAGACAGGCAGCCTGCGTCCGCCGCGCGCGCGGATCTCGCCTTCATCGAACGACAGCGCCACGGCAGCGCCGTCGGGCTCGAGCACGGCGCGGCTGCGACGCAACCGGCAGGTGAAAACCGGCTTCAGAGGCGTGTCTCCGAGGGCACCAACGCCATCGACGTTCGCCAGCGGCTTCAGGTCGGGGACGGGGCGCGCCAACGGCGTCTGCCACATAGGCCGCTCGCCACTCGGCGTGGAAGGCGTCGGCATGGCTTCGAGAGTCTCGAGCACGCGCCCGCCTTCGCGACGCACGGACAGCGCCAGGGTTCGGCGCTTCAATTCCTGCCCGCGCGTATCGTAGTAGGTGCTGGTGACGCGGCGTCGCGTCAGGCGACCACCGCGCAAGAGGTCACTGCGCTTGAGTCGCGCCGCATCTTCGGGCGCAACGACAAGCGCCAGCGCGTAGCGCATTTCGGCGGCAGTAACCGGCGGTGCAGCTGCCGTGTTTTTGGCCATTGGCTTAGCTTCGCGTGCCGATTCGGGTCTGGCAAGTAGGGCGTTTTCCTTATAATTTAAGCGCCCAAACGCGCGTGCCGTTGCCGGCCGCGCTCCGCCAAAGTCCCGGGAGGCCCGCGATGAAACGCCGCAAACTTGGCTCGCTCGAAGTATCCTGCATCGGTCTCGGCTGCATGAGCATGACGCCGATTTACGGCGATCCCGATCCCAACGAAGCCATCGCCACCATCCAGCGCGCGGTCGAGCTCGGAGTCGACATGATCGACACCTCGGACGCGTATGGTGCCGGCAAGAACGAAGAGCTGGTTGGCCGCGCGATCAAGGGCCGCCGCAACAAGGTCATGCTCGCGACCAAATTTGGCAATCTGCAGACGCCCGACGGCAAGCAAGCGGTCTGCGGGCGGCCCGAATACGTGATCGAAGCCTGCGAGAAGAGCCTGAAGCGCCTCGGCGAGGATGTGATCGATCTCTATTACATTCATCGCGTCGACACCGACGTTCCGGTCGAGGACACCGTGGGTGCGATGGTCAAGCTGAAGCAGCAAGGCAAGATCAAGCATCTCGGCATCTCCGAGGCGTCGGCGGCGACGCTGCGCCGCGCGCACAAGGCCCATCCGATGGTCGCGCTACAGACCGAGTATTCACTGTGGACGCGCGATGCGGAGGACGGCCTTTTCGAGGCCTGCGAGGAGCTTGGCGTCGGTTACGTCGCCTATAGTCCGCTCGGACGCGGGTTCCTCACCGGCGTGATCAGCGGTACGGCCGATCTGAGCGAGAGAGATCGCCGTCGCGCCCACCCACGTTTTCAGACGGAGAATCTCAATCGCAATGTGTCGCTGCTGCCGACGATCAAGGACCTCGCGACCAAGGAGAAATGCACGCCGGCGCAGCTCGCACTCGCCTGGGTCCTGTCGCGCCGCCCGTTCATTGTCGCGCTGCCGGGCACCAGCCATCGCAAATGGCTGGAGCAGAACGTCAAGGCGGCGGATATCACAGTGTCGCCCGCAACGCTTGCCGCGCTCGACAAGGCATTTCCAAAAGGGGCCGCGGCTGGGACGCGCTATCCGGAACCGCAGATGAAGCGGATCGGCGTGTGACCGACGCCGAATCGCCGAGCACGATTGCAGGCTGCGAGCACTGGACGCGCAAGGGCGCGGTGAGGTTGTTCCTGTGGGAGAAGTCGTCCGGCGCGCCTGACGGCAAGCCGGCGATCCTGTTCGTCCATGGCTCGTCCATGGCCTCGCAGCCGACCTTCGATCTGCAAGTGCCGGGTCGGCCGGATTCGTCGGTCATGGATTACTTTGCGGCACGCGGCTTCGATTGTTGGTGCGTCGACATGGAGGGCTATGGCCGCAGCGACAAATCGCGCGCGATCAACTGCGACATCGCGAACGGCGCCGACGATCTCGCGGCCGCAAGCGAATACATCCTCAAGACGCGTCGATGCGGACCGCTGCTGGTGTACGGAATCTCGTCGGGCGCATTACGCGCCGCGCTCTTTGCCGAGCGCCATCCCGAGCGCGTTCGGCGGCTCGCGCTCGACGCCATGGTGTGGACCGGAAAGGGCAGTCCGACGCTCGCCGACCGCCGCAAGAAGCTCGACGAGTATTGCCAGAAGAACCGGCGGCCGATCGACCGCACCTTCGTGCAGGGTATCTTCAATCGCGACCATCCCGGCACAGCCGACGACGCGACCGTCGAGGCGTTCGCCGCGGCAATCCTCGCGCTTGACGATTCGGTGCCGACCGGAACCTATGTCGACATGTGCGCTAATCTGCCGGTCAACGATCCGCGCAAGATCACGGCGCCGACCATCGTCATGCGCGGCGAATACGACGGCATCGCTGGCATCGAGGATCTGCTCGAGTTCTTCGCATTGTTGTCGAATCCGGACAAGCAATTTGCCGTCATGCCCGGGATCGCGCATGCGTCGTTTCAGCAGAAGAATTACCGTCTCGTCTATCACATCCTTGAGGCGTTCTTCACGATGCCGGAGCCGGTGTATCGCGGCGAGCGCTGAGGGTGCTCGCCGCTTACGTGAGCTCTGAAATTGAGCTTACTTCTGCTGCGCCGTCGGCAGGACGATCTCCGCATATTTGAGCGCCTTTGCCTGCGGCGCCGTATTGTCCCCGACGAAATTGCGCACGAACGGCGAGACGACCCGCAGCTTTTCGCCGCGCGCCATGGCCTGCACTGCCGGCACCAGCGTCATCGCGCCGAACTGGGCGCCGCCCGAGTGAAGCGCCGCGAGCGTGTCCGGATCACCGTGGCTGACGATCTCGACGTCGAGATCGATGCCGTCTGCCCCCACGCGGCGCCGACCTTAGCAGCAGCAACGCCGCTGTCCATGGGCGTACGTTCACTGGCGTAGCGGTCGGTTCTGGGTTATGACCGATCCTTCAGGCTGAGGGATGAATGTGAGCACGCGAACGGCGGGTCGGCATTGGCGGACGGCATTGGCGGTGATTTGCCTCATGCTGGCGGTGGCGTCAGCTCGCGCGCAAAACGCCCAGGGCGCCGCCAGCGTCTATACGGTCGCCAACGTGCCAGTCGACGCGACCGCGGCTTCGGCGGATGCCGCGCGTGAAGCTGCGCGGCTCCAGGGCGAGCATCAGGCCTATCAAATCCTGCTTGCGCGATTGACGCGCGCTTCCGATGCGAGCCATCTGCCGCCGGCCAGCGACGCGACGCTCAATGACCTCATCCAGGGTTTCGAGGTTGCCAACGAACGTCACTCCACCGTGCGATACCTTGCCAATTATACGTTCCATTTCCGGCCCGACGCGGTGCGGCAGCTGCTGCGTGGCGCAGGCGTGCCATTTGCGGAAACGCCATCGAAGCCGCTCGTCGTCCTGCCGGTGTTCGATAGCGGCGGCACCGCGACGTTGTGGGAGGACCCCAATCCGTGGCGTGCGGCCTGGAACGAGCGCAACGCACCGGCTGGCCTCGTGCCGCTGGTGATGCCGTTCGGTGGCGCCGAGGATATCACGGCGATCGACGCCAAGAGCGCCGTCAGTGGCGACAATACGGGGCTCGCCGCGATATCGAAGCGCTATGATGATGCCGACGTGCTGGTCGCTCGGGCGGTGGTTACCCACGGCGGCGCACCCAACGAATCCGTCGCTGTGACCGCAACGCGGTTCTCGCCCGGCTCGGGCGGCGCCGCGCAAAGCTGGAGCCAGACTTACGCTCTCGGCGCCGGCGAGGACGAGCCGGCGCTGCTCGCTCGCGCAGTTTCGGGCACGGTTGCGCAGATTGAGGACGCCTGGAAGGCAGCCAATATTCTCGATCTCAGCCAGGTCGCGACGTTGACTGCGTCTGTGCCGGTCAACTCACTGCAGGATTGGGTGGCGGTGAGCCGGCGGCTCGGTGCAATTCCGGCCGTGCAGAAGACGGACCTGGTGGCGATCGACCGGCAGCATGCGCAAATTGCCATCCATTATGTTGGCGACCTATCGCAGCTCCGGCTGGCCTTGGCGCAGAGCAATCTCGATCTCAGCGGCGACACGACCGACTACGTTCTCGCCCCGCACGGCGCCAGCGCGCCGCATTGAGACGCGACGACCGCAATGAACTTGCCGAATTACATATCGTTGGCACGGCTGTTGTCCGCGCCGATCGGCATCTGGTTCATCCTCAACGGCAACCTGATCGGCGCTTTCTGGCTTTTTCTCGTGGCCGGAGCATCGGACGCCGTCGACGGTTTCGTCGCCAAGCGCTTCAACAGCCGCTCCGAGCTCGGCGCGCTGCTCGATCCGATTGCCGACAAGGCCCTGATCGTCAGTATGGTGGTCACGCTCGGCTTGGCCGGCTACCTGCCGAACTGGCTGGTGATTCTGGTCGTCTTTCGCGATGTGCTGATCATCGGCGGCTTTGTGCTGACGCAGTTCGCAGCCGAACCGCTCAACTGGCGTCCACTGATGGTCAGCAAGATCAATACCGCGCTCCAGATCGTGCTGGTGGCCTGGACGCTCGCACATCTCGGACTGAAGGTCGCCGACCGGGGAGTGACAGCCCTCCTGATCGACGCGGTGGCGACGACGACGGTGGTGTCCGGCGGGGTCTACCTCGTCCGTTGGATGCGCGGCTTCGCTGGTACAGAAGAAGCGTGAGATGAACCCCTCGCCGCGGGTGGTCGCGCTATTCTGGGCAGCCGTCTTCGTCGTCCTGCTTTACGTCGTCAACCGCTTGGGCACGGTTCTGGTGCCGTTCGTCGCGGGTTTCGGCATCGCCTATTTCCTTGCGCCGCTGGTGGACCGGCTCGAGCGCTGGCGGTTGTCGCGCAGTGTCGCGACGCTGGCGGTGCTGATAGTGTTCCTGCTGGTGATTGCGCTCATCATCCTGATGCTGGCGCCGCTCATCCAGGCTCAAGTGACTGAGCTCGCGCGCGTCGCGCCCACGGCGATGGATCAAGGCCGTCACGTTGTCCAGCAGCTCTTCCAGACCGCGCAGGAGCGCTTATCGCCGGCCGATGTCGACAAGCTGCGCGGTATGATCGGCAACTGGTCGTCGGCAGTGCTGGGCTGGGCGGCGACCGTCGCCAAGGACGTGCTCGGCAGCGGCATCGCGCTTGCCAATCTGCTCTCGCTCGTCTTCATCACGCCGCTCGTAGCGTTTTATCTGATGCGTGACTGGCACGGCTTCGTGGCGCGCATCGAAGGCTGGATTCCGCGTCAGCACGTCGCCACCGTCCGTCAGCAGGCCGCGATGGTGAACCAGACGCTGGCCGGCTTCATTCGCGGCCAGATTTTGGTCGGGCTGATCCTCGCGGTCTGGTACGCGGCAACGCTCAGCATCGTCGGCACCAATTTCGCGATCGTGATTGGCCTGCTAATCGGAATTCTGTCGTTCATTCCGATCATCGGCAGCGCGATTGGGTTCATCTTGGCGATGGGCCTGACCATGGTCCAGGCGCCGACGTGGACGGCGGCCGCCAGCGTTCTGGTGATCTTTGCGATTGGCCAGACTGTCGAAGCCAACATCCTGTCGCCCAAACTGGTCGGAGACCGGGTCAATCTCCATCCGCTCTGGGTGATCTTCGCGCTGCTGGCGTTCGGCAAGCTATTCGGGTTCCTCGGCGTTCTGCTGGCGCTGCCCGCTGCGGCCGTGATCGGCGTGCTGGTGCGTTTCGGGATGGGCCGTTACCTGCAGAGTCCATTCTACGACTCACGCCGGGTAACACCGCGCAAGCGGAGCTAGCGTGGCGCAACTGCCCCTCGACCTCGGCCATCTGCCGGCGCTGGGCCGGGAGGATTTCCTGGTCGCGGCGTCGAACGATGCTGCCATCCGATGGCTCGAACGCTGGCCAGCTTGGCAGCAGCCGGCGTTGGCGCTGCACGGCCCGCCAGGCGCGGGCAAGACACATCTGGCGCACGTCTTCGCGGCGCGCGTTGGCGCGGCCGGCGCGGCAGCGGCCTTCGTCGAACCGGTCGCGCTTCGGGTCGACGCCGTACCGACCCTCGTCGGCGCGGCCCGTGCCGTCATTGTCGACGATGCGACGCGCGCATCCGAGCAGGCGCTTCTTCATCTCTACAATATCGTCGCCGAGCGGCACGGACATCTGCTGATCGTCGCGCGGGAGCCGCCGTCGCGCTGGCCGATCGCGCTGGCGGATTTGCGATCGCGGCTCTTGGCTGCGCCTGCGGTGGCGCTCAGTGCGCCGGACGACGCCTTGCTCGGCGCAGTCTTGGTGAAGCTCTTCGCCGACCGTCAGATTGCGGTTGCCGCCGACGTGATCGCCTATCTCATTGCGCGGATCGAGCGCTCCTTTGCCGCGGCGCGCGAGGTCGCATCGACCCTTGATGAGGCAGCGCTTGCCGAAAAGCGACCGATCACGGTGCCGCTCGCGCGACGCGTATTGAGGCTTTAGCGCTTTGCCGGCGCCGCGTTCGGTACGAGGATGGCCATCAGCCGCGCGCCACCGCGTTCGAGCGCCGGCCACGGCAAGTTCACCTCGAACCGCACGAGTGCGCTCGTGGGGAAATCCTGTGCCAGGCGCGCCATAAGCGGACCCGTCGGCTGATCCGAGAGCATCACCGCAAGTTCCTGGAGTCCGGGGTTGTGGCCGACCAGCATTACGGAGCGCACATTCTCGGACACGCGGCGAAGCCGTTGCAGCAGCTGCTTGGCATCGGCGAGATAGAGCGCTTCATCGTAAACGACGTCCGGTGGAGGCTTGAGTACCGGCAGCACGAGATCAAGGGTCTCGCGGGTCCGGGCCGAATCCGAGCACAGGACGAGCGATGGCGCGATGCGACGCTCGGCGATTGCCGCGGCGATCGCGCGCGCGCTGTCGCGTCCGCCCTCGGTCAGGCCCCGGGCGCGGTCGCCGTCCGCGTGCTGCCCCACCGCCTTGGCATGCCGCAAAAGGAAAAGCCCGCTCAAGCGCTTGCTCCGCGACGCAATAACATGTTCACATAGGCTTTATAAACTTGCGACATGGAGCAGGAAATGGCGGTCAGGCCGGAAGCGCAAACGCGCACGGCAGGGGCACCGGCAGGCGAGCGTTCACCCGATCGGTTCATCAACCGCGAGCTTTCGTGGCTTGCGTTCAATGAGCGCGTCCTCGCCGAAGCCGACAATCGCCACTATCCCTTGCTGGAGCGCCTGCGCTTTCTGTCGATCTCGGCGAACAATCTCGACGAGTTCTACATGGTGCGCGTGGCCGGACTCAAGGGTCAGGTCCAGGCCGGCATCACCACGCCGAGCCAGGACGGGCTGACGCCGGCGCAGCAACTCGTCGCGATCAACCGCCGTGCCGGCAAGCTCATGCACGACCAACAGGTGACGTGGCGGGCACTGCGCCGCGAGATGACCGAGCGCGGCGTTGCCGTCGTCGGTCCCGAGGAACTGACGTCGGCCGATCGCACCTTTCTACGCGAACGGTTCATGGCGGAGGTTTTTCCGGTCCTGACGCCGCTGGCGATCGATCCGGCGCATCCGTTCCCGTTCGTGGCCAATCTCGGCTTCGGCCTGATGCTCGAGTTGTCGCGCAAAAGCGACGGCAACCGCATGCAGGCGCTGATCCTGATTCCGCCGTCGATAGCGCGCTTCGTGCGATTGCCGGGCAAGGACGTCCGATTCATCCCGGTCGAGCAGGTGATCGGCGAGTTCCTCGATCAGCTCTTTCCGGGTTTCGCCGTCGTCGGCAAGGGGATGTTCCGCGTTTTGCGCGACAGCGAGGTCGAAATCGAGGAAGAGGCCGAGGATCTGGCGCGCCTGTTCGAGACCGCGCTTAAGCGCCGCCGCCGCGGTCACGTTATCTATCTCGGCGTGGAAGCCGCGATGCCCGAGGACCTGCGCCGGTTTCTGATCGAGAAGCTCGGCGCGTCGGCAGATGATGTGTTTCCGCTCGACGGCATACTCGGGGTCGCCGACACCCGTCAGCTCATCATCGACGAGCGACCGGATCTCGTTTTCACGCCGCACAATCCGCGCTTTCCGGAGCGCATCCGCGACTTCGGCGGCGATTGCTTCGCGGCCATCCGGCAAAAGGACATCATCGTTCACCACCCCTACGAGAGCTTCGACGTGGTGGTGCAGTTCGTGCGCCAGGCGGCGCACGACCCCGCGGTTGTCGCTATCAAGCAGACGCTCTATCGTACCAGCGACGACAGCCCGATCGTGCGCGCGCTGATCGAAGCCGCGGAAGCGGGCAAATCGGTCACCGCATTGGTCGAGCTCAAAGCGCGCTTCGACGAGGAGCGCAACATCCGCTGGGCGCGCGATCTGGAGCGCGCCGGCGTGCAGGTCGTCTACGGGTTCCTCCAGCTCAAGACCCACGCCAAGGTGTCGCTCGTGGCGCGGCGCGAAAGCGGCGAGCTGCGGCTCTACGTGCATTACGGCACGGGCAACTATCATCCCTATACCGCCAAGGTCTATACCGACCTCAGCTTCTTCACCTCCGATCCGGCGCTGTGTCGCGACGCTCAGCAGCTGTTCAACTACATGACCGGCTATGCGACACCGGCGAAGCTGGAGAAAATCGCGATCGCGCCGATCAACCTGCGCCAGCGTCTGGTCCAGCTGATCGACGCCGAGATCGCGCACGCACGCGCCGGCCGTCCAGCGCAGATCTGGGCCAAGCTCAATTCGCTGGTCGATCCGGCGATGATTGACCGGCTCTACGAAGCTTCGCAGGAAGGCGTCAAGATTGACCTGATCGTCCGCGGCATCTGCTGCCTGCGGCCCGGCGTCAAGGGCATGTCGGAGAACATCCGGGTCAAAAGCATCATCGGGCGCTTTCTCGAGCACGGCCGAATCGTGTGTTTCGGCAACGGCAAGGCGCTGCCGTCGGGTGACGCGCTGGTGTTCATCTCATCTGCCGACTGGATGCCGCGCAATTTGGACTGGCGAGTCGAGGCCTTGGTGCCGATCGAGAACGAGACCGTGCATCGTCAGGTGATGGTCGAGATCATGCAAACCTCGCTCAAGGACGAGGCGCAGACGTGGTGGCTCGGGCCGGACGGCGTTTACGAGCGCGCGAGTGTTGATTCTCATGCGCCGAGCGCGCATACATATTTCATGACCAATCCGAGTCTCTCCGGCCGCGGTAGCGCGCTGCAGCAGCGCGCGCGATCGTCGCCGCGGTTGGTGACCGAACGAGGTGATTCCTGAGAATGGCGCCGCGTTTTGCCGTGGCGGTCGAAGGAGCCGTCCGGCGTGATGCGGTCGCCGTGGTCGATATCGGTTCGAATTCCCTGCGCCTCGTGGTGTTCGACGGACTGAAGCGCCCGGCGCGCACGCTGTTCAACGAAAAAGTCATGTGCGGCCTAGGCCGCAGCCTCAACAAAACGGGCAAGCTCGATGCCGAGGGCGTCGAGATGGCGCGGTCGAACCTGCAACGCTTCGTCGCGCTGGCACGCGCGCTCGGCGCGACGCGCTTCGACGTGCTGGCGACGGCGGCGGTGCGCGACGCCGCTGACGGCCCGGCTTTCGCGCAGGAGATCGAGAAGCGCTTCAATCTCCGCATCCGGGTACTGTCGGGCGAGGAGGAAGGGCGACTGTCGGCCATGGGGGTGCTCGCGGGCATGCCCGAGGCGAACGGCATCGTCGGCGACCTTGGCGGCGGATCGATCGAGCTGATCGAACTCGGCAAGGCTGCGGTTGGCCGTGCCGCGACGTTGCCGCTCGGCCCGCTGCGGCTGGCCGATCTCGCGGACGATGATAAGAAGCTCAAGGACGTCATCGACCGGCTGCTCGCCACCGTGCCTTGGCTGACCGCGGCCGACGGCGGCAATTTCTACGCCGTCGGCGGCTCGTGGCGCGCCCTGGCCCGCATTCACATGGCGGAAAGCCAATATCCGCTGCATATCATCCAGAACTACACGCTGTCGCGCGGCGACGCCGAGAAGTTCCTCGACTTCGTCGCCAAACAGACTCGCAAGTCGCTCGACGGCATCGCCGGTTTGTCCAAGAAGCGGCTCGAAGTCGTGCCGCTGGCCGGCCGCGTGCTCGCCCGCATCATGAAGCGCATGGATCCCAAGCGCGTCGTGTTCTCGGCTTGGGGATTGCGCGAGGGCCACCACTTCAGCCTGCTGGACCCGGCCGAGCGCGCGGCCGATCCGCTCATCACGGCCTGCATCGAGACGGCGCGCGCCAATACCCGGTTCGGCGATATCGGCGGTGCGCTCTTCGCGTGGATGAATCCGCTTTTTCCCAAAGAACGGCCCGAGCAGAAGCGGCTGCGTCACGCGGCGGCCCTGCTGTCGGACATCGCGTGGACCGACCATCCGGACTACCGCGCCGAGCAGGCGGTCCGACATGCGCTCTACATGCCGGTCGCTGGAATCGATCATCCCGGCCGAGCGTTCGTCGCTGCGGCGCTCCATGCCCGCTACGGCGGACGCGGCACGGTGGAGTTGCTGGCGCCGCTCGAATTGCTCGACGAATCCGAGCTGCCGGCGGCGCGCATCGTCGGCCTCGCGCTGCGGCTGGCCTACACGATCAGCGGCGGCGTGCCGGCCGCTCTGCATGGCACGGCGCTTGTGCTCCAGGGCCACGAGGTGCAGTTGCTGCTGAACGGCGACGGCGCGCAGCGGTTCGGCGAGAGCGTGCAGCGGCGGCTCGACGCGTTGGCGAAAGCCTTGGGCCGCAAGGGCGTGATGAGGCGTTCGTGAGCGCTACGGCGCTGCCGCCACGGGGGCCGTGGTCCGCACCAGCTTGATGCGCTTGCCGGCGGCGGTGAGGGCGAGCCGCCCGTGCTTCAGGTCGACGGCATCCTTGCCGAAAATCTCGGCCCGCCAGCCGTGCAGCGCGCGCACGGGCGCTGCGTCGTCAGCGGCAATCATCTCGAGATCCTCGCTGTCGGCCACGAGCTTGGCCGCAACGTGATGCTCTTCGCAGCGCAGCTTCAGCAGCACGCGCAGCAATTCGACGAGCGGTCCGATGCCCTGCGGCAACTCGTGCCGCGGCGCCGGAAGTGGATACTCGCTTTCCGGCAGCTTGCCAACGCGCGCCACGACGGCGAGCACTTCGCCGCCGAGCCGACCCTCGGCAAAGCCGCGTCCGAGTCCACGGGTGCGGGCGAGCTCGTCGACGGAGCCGGGCGCATGCGCGGCGATTTCGAGCAGCGCCTCGTCGCGAATAATGCGGCTGCGCGGCAGGTCGCGCTGCTGTGCGGCGGTCTCGCGCCATGCCGCCAACTCGCGCACCAGCGCCAGCATTCGGCGGTTGTTGCTGCGTACCTTGAGGCGTTTCCAGGCGTTCACCGGGTCGAGGCGATAGGTCGCCGGATCGTTGAGTACCGCCATTTCCTCGTCGAGCCAGCCGTGGCGGCTGCTGCCGTCGAGCTGGGCCGACAGTTTGTCGTACACCATGCGTAGGTGCGCCACGTCGGCGATCGCGTATTTGAGCTGACGCTCGGTGAGTGGCCGATGTGACCAATCGGTAAAGCGCGAGGTCTTGTCGATTTGGGCGCCGGCCAGCTTGGCCGCGAGCGTCTCGTAGCTCGCCGATTCGCCGAAGCCGCAGACCATCGCCGCCACCTGGGTGTCGAAGATCGGCGCCGGCACGTTGGCGGTCGCATTGTAGAAGATTTCGATGTCCTGGCGGGCGGCGTGAAAGACCTTGAGGATCGCGGGATCGCGCATCAGCGCATAGAGCGGCGTAAGATCGATGCCGGGAGCGAGAGGGTCGATGGCGACGGCCGCCGCAGGACCGGCAACCTGCACGAGGCACAGCCGCGGCCAGTAGGTCTTGTCGCGCATGAATTCGGTGTCGACGGTGACGTAGGGAGCGCCGGCCAGGCTGCGGCAAAACGCCTCCAGTCCGGCAGTGTCGGTGATCAGAACGGTCATGCCGTCTTCATACACCGAATTGCCGGCGGTCAGAAACCGCGAAGGACGGCACTGTCTCAGTTTGAAATTTGACGGGTCGGTTTTCTGACGATCCTCGCCTTCTTCCAAAAGCCTGATCCAGGCTTCCCGCTTTGGTCCACAACTCTTTCGATTTCGAGCACGATGCGCGGGCGTCTCTGGCGGTTGCACGCCGCAACAAGATTGAGGATATCGGCAATCTGGTTGCGGTACGAAATGTGCCACTTTTCGGCGTCAGGAATTAAGCCAATCGCCCGGCCAAAATCTTGGTAGCGAATCGTGGTGCGCTGCCCATGAGCGCGGCCCATACGCTCGTCCATGATTTTGAGGGCACGGAGGACGGCAACGGCCGCCCGTGCATATTCGAGCCGATCTTGAACATCGAGCGCCCTCATTGAGAAACCCCTCTGCTGATTGCGGCCAGTGGCGGATTTGAATATGCTTACCGCCAAGCAATGGTGGAGTCGAGAGTGCCTAAAGGACCTCAAGGCCAGAAGCGCCCCGCCGACGTGATCGGCGCAGCCGTCATGGCGGCGAAGATCGCGACAGGGGAGATTGAGGAAAAGGTGCCCGAACGCAGCGCCGCTGCCGAATTAGGAAGCAAGGGCGGAAAGGCGCGAGCGGCTAATCTGTCAAAGAAAGAGCGATCCGAAATCGCGAAGAAAGCCGCTAGAACTCGGTGGAAAGGCGCGGTTGCTCGGGGGCAGACAAAACTTTAAGCGCCTCATTTGGAACATCGCCAGATGCTATGCCCTGCATAATTACAAACGGCTGCATCTTGGGGTCTTTAAACCGGTATTTGTACGCTCGTTCTTTGCCGTAGCGCTCCAAAATGCCGCCCCGTTCCTGGGTGATAAACGCGCCTAAGTGATTCTGGAAGTTAGCTATATCAACCTTACGTCCTAGAATCCCGCTCAAGGGCTCTACGACATCTTTTGGTGTGAACTTGCCTTCCTCGTCCGATTTAGCGATGGAACACGCGAGTAGCACCTGCCTATAAAGCGCGTTCTTTTTGTTGCTATCGACAGCCTTCTTATAGACCGCATTTGCGGATTGGTCTGATTGAACGAGCGTTTGCGTGATACCGGTGTCTACGTCAGTTTCTTTGATAGTTAGCCGCCGGTCACCAACCGCATGCAGCGCAGCGGCCCTCCCAAGAGCATGAACATACTCCGGCAGACCGCGTGAGAGTGTCACGATCTTCCAACGCGCATCCCCTTCAATCGCCATTCCGACTTTTTTATATCTGCCATTCAAAATCTCATTCAGTTCATCTTTTGACATTCTCGGCATTTTGATTTCGGATATGTTGCGAGTTACCGATTGATGTTCTTCCACTAGCGTATTGATGTCATCGGCAACGCCTACAAGCACAATAGTTGCTCGGATTCCGGTATCTGAGAGTGCCTTTATCGTATGCGACATAACCTTCTTGGTGTCTTGATCGCTAATCCGGTCAAACTCATCGAAGACGATTATTGGGTGCGCCTTCACGGAAAACCGGCCTACTTCGCGCACAACATCGTCCGGGACGATTTCGTCGGGGTAAAGGTCAGCGATAGAACCAGTCTCGACATCGTCGTTTCCGTAGTCTCCCTTTCTTCTGTTCTCAAATCCAACTTCGCGGAAAATTTTCCTCCACAACGATGCATAGTCATCGGATGGGGATGCCTGCTTTCTGATTGGCATAAGTGGGCTCTCTGCGTTCGGTGAGGACATTGATTATGCCATGCTGGTGAAGCTATACGGCGAAGCGCCAGAGGCGATGAAGGGCCGCTATAGCCCTGCCGAGTGCATCGGCACGCGCAAGACCAAGATCACGGGCAATCCAGACCGCGATCATGTCAGCACGTCCTACGTCGAACGCCAGAACCTCACTATGCGAATGAGCATGCGGCGGTTCACGCGGCTCACAAATGCACACTCGAAAAAGCTGGCGAACCACCACCACGCCCAGGCGCTCTATTTCATGTTTTACAATTTCGCCCGCGTAAACCAAGCGGTACGGATGAGCCCGGCAATGGCGGCTGGGATCGAAACTCGGCTTTGGGAAATGGCTGATATTGCGGCGCTCGTCGAAGCTCGCGCCGAAGCACCGAAACGGCCAACTACCTATAGAAAGCATGCCGGAACAATTTCAAAGTGAGACAGTGCCCGAAGGACGCGCGCCTTGACAAAAAGCCCGGTCCCGTGCGCTTTTCGCCTCGCTCGCGCAAGGAGCGGATCGACGAATGCATCTCTATCGGACGCATAACTGCGGCGCATTGCGCCGCGATGACGAAGGCAAGGCGGTGCGCCTCTCCGGCTGGGTCCATCGCAAGCGCGACCATGGCCAGCTTCTGTTCGTGGATTTGCGCGATCATTTCGGCATTACGCAATGCGTCATCGACGTGGCAAGTCCGCTGTTCAAGCAGGCGGATGCGCTGAAGCTTGAGAGCGTGGTCACGATGACCGGCCAGGTGGTCAAGCGCTCGCCCGAAACCGTCAATCCGAAGCTGCCGACTGGCGAGGTCGAACTGCAGATTGCGGAGCTTGCGGTTCAATCCGAAGCGGAGCCACTGCCGTTTCCGGTCAACACCGAGGCCGAATATCCCGAAGAGATGCGGCTGAAGTATCGCTTTCTCGACTTGCGGCGCGAGTCCATCCACGCTAACATCATGCTGCGCGCGCAGGTGATCGCCTCGATCCGGCGGCGCATGATCGACGCCGACTTCACCGAATTCCAGACGCCGGTCCTGACGGCGTCGTCGCCCGAAGGCGCACGCGATTACCTGGTGCCGAGCCGGCTCCATCCCGGGTCGTTCTACGCGCTGCCGCAGGCGCCGCAGCAGTTCAAGCAGCTGCTGATGGTTGCGGGCTTCGACCGGTATTTCCAGATCGCGCCGTGCTTCCGCGACGAGGCCAGTCGCGCCGACCGCTCGCCGGGCGAGTTCTATCAGCTCGATTTCGAGATGAGCTTCGTCACGCAGGACGACGTTTTCACCGCGATCGAGCCGGTACTGGCCGGCGTGTTCGACGAATTCGGCAAGGGCCGCGCCGTGACCCAGCCGCCGTTCCCGCGCATCCCGTTCGATGACGCGATGCGCAAATACGGCACCGACAAGCCCGACTTGCGCAATCCGATCGTCATGTCCGACGTCAGCGAGATTTTCCGCGGCTCCGGCTTCAAGTTGTTCGCCAACATCATCGCCAAGGACGCGGCGGCGCGCATCTGGGCGGTCCCGGCTCCCGGCGGCGGCAATCGCGCGTTCTGCGACCGGATGAATTCCTGGGCCCAGGGCGAGGGCCAGCCGGGTATGGGCTACATCTTCTTCCGCGGCACCGAAGGCGCGGGGCCGATCGCCACCAATCTGGGACCAGAGCGGACGGAAACCCTGCGCGCGCAGCTCGGCCTGAGGGACGGCGATGCCGTGTTCTTCGTGGCCGGTCAGCCCACGATGTTCCGCGCTTTTGCCGCCGCCGCACGCATCAAGCTCGGGCGCGAGCTCAATCTGGTTCGCGACGGCGTATTCGAATTCTGCTGGATCGTCGATTTCCCGATGTACGAGCGCAATGAAGAGACCGGCAAGATCGAATTCTCGCACAATCCGTTCTCGATGCCGCAGGGCGGTCTCGCGGCCCTCGAGAGCCAGGATCCCCTGGCCATCAAGGCCTTCCAGTACGACATCGTATGCAACGGCGTCGAACTGTCGTCGGGCGCGATCCGAAACCACCGGCCCGATATTATGTACAAGGCTTTTGCGATCGCCGGATACAGCGCGGCGGACGTCGAGAGCCGATTCGGCGGCATGCTCAACGCGTTCAAGTTCGGCGCGCCGCCGCATGGCGGCTCGGCGCCAGGCATCGACCGGATCGTCATGCTGCTCGCCGATACGCCCAATATCCGCGAGGTCGTGGCGTTTCCGATGAATCAACAGGCGGAAGACCTCTTGATGCAGGCGCCAGCACCGGTGCCGCCGGAGCGGTTGCGCGAGCTGCATATCCGCGTCGTGCTGCCCGCCTGAAAAAGAGCCGAGGAAGCCCGGCTAAGCGCCACTGACGCGGTGGAGGGCCGCGCTGCAGCATGCTAGCCTAATTCCGCGAATAGGCCGGTTCACTGGATTGCAGTTGGGCACACAGGCGCGCAAGCAGACGACGATCGCATGGCGGGGCAGGCGACTCGCCGTCCTTGTCGTGGTCGCGCTTGCTGCGATTCCGGCGAAGGCCGCCAACATCGCGGTCGACCCTCATGAGGCGCTCTATAACCTGACGCTCGACTCGGCAAAATCGGCGAGTGGCGTCGTCGGCGCCAACGGCGCGATGTTCTACAAATGGGGAGAAACCTGCGATGGCTGGACGCTCGAGCAGCGATTTCACCTGCGGATCTCCTATGCCGAGGAGGATGCCACCGACATCAGTTCGACGCTCGTGACCTACGAATCAAAGGATGGCCTGCGTTATCGCTTCAACGAGCGGCGCCTGCGCAATGGCGAGGTCGACACGGAAATCCGCGGCGAAGCCCATCTCGATGGGCCGGGCAAGGGCGGCATCGCCGAGTTCACCAAGCCCGAGGCGGCGACACTGACTCTGAAGCCGGGCGTGCTGTTCCCGACCGCGCATACCCTGGCGCTGATCGCAGCGGCCGAGGCGCATCAGCAATTCATTTCGCGTTATGTCTTCGACGGCTCCGACGTCGAGAACGCCGGCCAGATTTCCGCCTTTATCGGCGCGGCCTTGACGCCGCCCGGCCCGCATGCGCCGAAGCCGCTCAACGATCCGCTGCTGCAGCACAAATCGTGGCCGATGCGGCTCGCATTCTTCCCGGCAAGCGACAGCGGGTCCGCCGATCAAGCGGAACCCGATTACGAGCTCAGCATGCGGCTCCTGGACAATGGAGTGTCGCAGGACATGAAGCTCGATTACAGCGACTACATCATCGGCGCCACGCTCAGCGACATCAAGAAATTACCGCGGCCGGGCTGCTGACGCGCCCAAAACGCCGCATGGTTACCAAATATTAAGACACGTGAACGTATGAAACGGTCAGGCGGCGGCCGGCGGAAGGGGAAACGACGGGAAGGTCCGGGCGCGGTCCGTATAATCTTTTAACTTGTTCTTCCTAGGATACGGTTCTGCCGGGGTTCCATCGAACAGCGGACGGGGACGGGAAATTTCCTAATGACCAGCAAACGGGTCCTCATCGTGGAGGACAACGACCTCAACATGAAGCTCTTCCACGACCTGCTGGAAGCGCACGGCTACGACATCCTGCAGACCAAGGACGGCATGGAAGCGCTGAAGCTGGCGCGCCAGCACCATCCTGATCTCATCCTGATGGATATCCAGTTGCCCGAGGTGTCCGGTCTCGAGGTCACGAAATGGATCAAGGAGGACGAGGAGCTGCGTGCCATCCCCGTGATCGCGGTCACCGCCTTTGCGATGAAGGGCGACGAGGAAAAGATCCGCGAAGGTGGATGCGAGGCTTATATCGCCAAACCGATCTCTGTCGCCAATTTTCTGCAGACCGTCGCCCGCTTCTTGAATTGAGCAAACGACATGTCCGCGCGAATTCTCGTTGTTGATGACGTCGACGTGAACGTCAAACTGCTCGAAGCGAAGCTCGCAAGCGAATACTTCAACGTGCTTGCCGCCAACGACGGCGAGGGCGCATTGCGCATCGCCCAGGAAGAGCGCCCCGATCTCATCCTGCTCGATGTGATGATGCCGCGCATGGACGGATTCGAGGTCTGCCGCCGCCTCAAGGCTGACACGCGGACCGCCGACATTCCGGTTGTCATGGTGACCGCGCTGACCGAGGCCGCCGATCGCGTCCGCGGGCTTGAGGCTGGTGCCGACGACTTCCTGTCCAAGCCGGTCAACGACATCGCGCTCTTTGCCCGGGTTCGCTCGCTTGTGCGGCTGCGCCGCATGATGGAAGAGTGGCGGCATCGCGAGGAAGTCTACGACCAATTCAACGCTCTCTTCGACAAGGAGGCTCCGGCCGAAGACCGCGGCCCGGCGCGCGTACTGCTGTGGGAAGAGAACAGCTTTGCCGGCGCGCGCATCGCCGAATTGCTGGCGCCAGTCGCCAGCGACGTGACTCGTCCGACGAGTGCGGAAGAGCTCATTCAGAATTGCGACCAGTCGATCGAGCTCGTCATCCTGTCGCTTGCGGGCAAGCTCGATGCGCTGCGCCTGGTGTCGCAACTGCGCGCCCAGGAGCAGAGCCGTCTCGTCCCGATCCTGCTCATCGCCGATCCATCGGAGCTGCCGCGTCTCGCGAAGGGCCTCGATCTCGGTGCCACCGACTATCTCGTGCGTCCGCTGGACCGCAATGAACTCATTGCGCGGGCACGCACCAGCATCCGCCGCAAGCGGGTTCAAGACCGGTTGCAGGAGAACTACCAGAAGAGCCTGTCGCTTGCACTCACCGACGGCTTGACCGGGCTGTACAACCGTCGCTACCTGTCGGCGCATCTCGAGAGCCTGCTGCCGCACGTCGCCGAGGGCGCGAAGGGGCCTGGCTTGCTCATGTTCGATATCGATTTCTTCAAACGCGTCAACGATAGCCACGGCCATGCCGCGGGCGACGCCGTGCTGCGCGAGGTTGCTGCCCGTGTCGCGCGCAATGTGCGCGCATTCGATCTGGTGTCGCGTTACGGCGGCGAGGAATTCGTGGTCGTTCTGCCCGAGACACCATTGCCCGTTGCGGTGGTGGTGGCGGAGCGCCTCCGAGCGGTCGTTGTCGAGAAGCCCATTCTCGTCGGAGACGCGGTCGAAATCAGCGTCTCGATCAGCGTCGGCGTCGCCGTGACGCGCGATGCGACCGAGACCGCGGCGTCCTTGATGCGCCGCGCCGACGAAGCGCTTTACGCGGCGAAAGCACACGGCCGCAACTGCGTGATGACTTTTCCGGCGGACGCCGCCATCGCAAACGGCGCCGCGGCCTGACGACAGCGACCGGTAACACCGGGCAAGGGAAAAGCCGCATCCAAGGATGCGGCTTTTTTCTTCGGCGCGGAGCGTGGCTCCCGCTACTTGATCTTGGATTCCTTGAAGACGACGTGCTTCTTGGCGATCGGGTCGTACTTCTTGAGCTCGAGCTTTTCGGTCTTGGTGCCACGCGGATTCTTGTGCGTCACGTAGAAGAACCCGGTGTCCGCGCTGCTGACGAGTTTAACGATGATTGAGGCGCCCTTGGCCATGGCGTCGATCCGCGAAAGAATGGAAGGAAGGGCGGACCATACCGCCGGCCGTGGTCCATTTCAAGCCCGGCTGGCGCTGAATGATCAGGAAAGGGCCGGAATGCGGATGGCTCAAGGGCGGCTCGAAATCGGCACGGCGGGCCAAGGTTTTTACGAGGTGACCGAGAAGGCGGCGAAGTGGGTCGCCGAGCAGGGCATCGCAACCGGGTTGCTGACGCTGTTCGTCCGGCACACCTCCGCCTCGCTGCTGATCCAGGAGAACGCGGCGCCCGAGGTCCGAACGGATTTGGCCGAGTTCCTGGCCCGACTGGCGCCGGAGGACCCGGCCCGCTGGCGCCACAGCGACGAGGGGTCGGACGACATGCCGGCCCACGCGCGCGCAGCGCTGTTGCCAACCGACCTCTCAATTCCCGTCGACAGGGGCCGGCTGTCGCTCGGCACCTGGCAGGGGTTTATCTCGTCGAGCACCGGCGTCGGCCCCATCGCCGGGAGATCGTCATGCACTTGGTTGGCGAATGATGGAGTCGTTGGCACCCGCCCGCATCGCAATGTGCCATTGGAAGCGGATTGAGCGGCTCGCCGTTGACCGGTTCCGCGGGATGCTTTACGACTGCTCGGAGTACATAAGAAAATTGGTCGCGCGCGGCTGTTGCACCGGATGGGGGAGTCGGGGGATTTGCGTGTCACGATTATGGGCCTGCCGCTAGGGGTCTGCGTCGCAGGGCTGTGATGACCTAACGCGTAGGTTTAACGCGAAAACGCTCCGACAATTCGGGACTTGAACACGCTGCCGCGGCTTCGGGTCGGTGGGCTGCCCGAGGGGGAACGTGGTGGTTTCTGTTGATCTGGCTCAAGTAGGTCGCACCGGCTTCGGGTCTGCGGGTATTTGTCCCGATGTGGAGAGCCGTCGGTGCTATCGGTCCAGCTGACAATCGGACTCGTTCTGACGCTGCTTTCGGCGGGATATCTTGGGCTGGCGATTTTCCGTGTGCTCGGATATCGCTCGACACCTCCCGTCGACACCAATTTCCGGCCGGCGGTCACGATCCTAAAGCCGCTCTGTGGTGCCGAGCCGGAACTCTATGCCTGTCTGCGTTCGTTCTGCGAGCAGGACTATCCCGAGTTTCAGGTGATCTTCGGTGTCGCCGATGCCGGCGACCCGGCCGTTGTCGTGGTCGAGCAGCTAATCGCCGAATTCCCGCACCGCGACCTGCGACTGGCGATCGACGATACAGTGCATGGCGCCAACCTGAAGGTCTGCAACTTGGTCAACATGGCGCGGCTCGCCAAGCATGATGTGATCGTCGTCTCGGACAGCGACACGCGCGTCGGCCGCGACTGCCTGGCGCGCGTGGTGGCGCCACTCGGCCAGCCTAACACCGGTGCGGTCACGTGCCTTTACAAGGGCGCACCGGCGGCCGGATTCGCTTCACGGCTCGGCGCGCTCTTCATCAACGACTGGTTTCTGTCGTCGGCGGTCGTCAACGCGCGCCTGCGCGAGGTGGCGTACTGCTTCGGCCCGGTAACCGCAGTGCGTCGCGAAGTGCTCGAGGCAATCGGTGGCTTCGACATTCTTGCGTCTCACTTGGCGGACGATTTCATGATGGGCAAGATGATCGCCGAAGCGGGCTATCGGGTGCGGCTGGCGGACGTCCTGGTCGAGACCGTGGTGGCCGAGACCTGGCCGACGCTGTTCGCCCACGAACTGCGGTGGGCGCGTACGGTAAGGGCACATAATCCGGGCGAACATTTCGCTTCGGGCATCACCGAGCCGCTACCGCTGATCGTGCTGCTGCTGTCGCACCAGGGTGCGTTCGGCTGGTCGGTCATCGCCATCTTGCTGCTGCTGCGCATGGCGCTGCACGGTGCGCTCCGCGTCCGCTTCGACATCGGCCGACCGGCGCCGTGGCTCGTGCCGCTGCGGGAATGCCTGTGTTTCGTCGTCTGGGCGGCAAGCTTCTGCGGCAGCAATGTGCGCTGGCGCAATCGTAATTTTGCCGTCCGCACGGGCGGGCGGTTGATACCGCTGACGGCGCCCTATGCGTCGTCGCCCGTGGCGGTGCCGTGAAGCAATTGATCGTGACTGCCGACGATTTCGGTCTCGCGCTTCCGGTCAACGAGGCCGTCGAGGAAGCACACCGCCGCGGCATCCTTTCTGCAGCCAGCCTGATGGTGACCGCGCCTGCCGCCGCCGATGCGGTCGATCGTGCGAAGCGCCTGCCGCAGCTTGGTGTCGGACTTCATCTCGTATTGGTCGACGGCCGCCCGGCGCTGCCGCCGGATCAGATCCCCGATCTCGTCGGGTCGGATGGTCGGTTTCCGGCGAATGTGACCAAAGCCGGCATCAACATCTTCTGCCGGCCGCGCGCGCGGGTGCAGCTCGAGCGTGAAATCCGTGCACAGCTCGAGCTCTTTCGCAGGAGCGGCCTTGCCCTCGACCACGTCAATTCGCATCACCATTTCCACGTTCATCCGACCGTCGCCGCTGCGCTGATCCGCCTCGCACCGGAATACGGCATCAAAGCCGTGCGCGTGCCACATGAGCGGCCGATCGAAAGCTGGCGCGCCGCCGGCGATCGACTGTTTCGCCGTCTGTTGGCCTGGGTTAATCAAATTCCGTGGACGACATTACTCCGGCGGCGGCTCGATCGTGCCAGAATTCGGGCCAATGATTGTGTGCTCGGCCTGAGCGATACGGGCGACATGCGCGCTGATCGTGTCGCCCGGTACGTCGCCAACTTGCCCGAGGGCGTGTCCGAGCTCTATGTGCACGCTGCGACCGCCGCATGGGACGGCCCGGATTCCTGGCCGCGTGATTACGCCTGTCGCGGGGAATTCGAGGCGTTAATCGACGACCGGGTCGTCGCGACGCTGCGGCGTGCCGGCGTGCGCCCGGTCACGTTTGCCGCGCTGACGCGGGAACCGGCATGAAGGCGGGCCTGGCGCTGGGCGCGATCCTCGGCGTGCTATCGGGCGGCCTCCTCGTCGCCTGGCAAGGCTTCGCCGCCGTCGGCTCGGCGCTCGAAATCGCAGGATTTCCGTGCCTCGTGGCGATCTGCCTGTTCCATGTCGTGCCGCTCGTCTGCTGCGCCGGAGCGTGGCACACGCTACTCCGCAATCCCAAACCGGGCATCGCTGGCTTCGTCTGGTTCCGCTGGGTGCGCGACGCCGGCGGCGACATCCTCGGCGTCATTCCTGCCGGCGGCGAAATGGCCGGTATTCGCACGATGATCGTGCGCGGCATCGAGCCGGCGTTGGCGACGGCGTCGACGGTGGTCGACATGACCGTGGAGATGTCGGCCCAGGTCGCCTTCACCGTCTTGGGGCTGATGCTGCTGATCGCCCACGATCCGCGGCATCCCCTGGTCGGCTGGATGCTGGCAGGCACATGGATCGTATGTATGTTCGCCGGCGGCTTTTTTCTCATCCAGCGCTTCGGCGTCTTTCGGCTGCTTGAGCGCTTGGCCGAACGACTCATCGTCGATCAGGGCTGGTCGCGTCTTGCGAGCATGCGCGGCATTCACAGCCAAATCCAGGCGATATATGCCGATCGGCCGCGCATCGGCCGTGCGTTCGTGACACATTTCAGCGCATGGGTCGTTGGCTGCGGCGAGACGAGCCTGATCCTCTATTTCATGGGCACGCCGCTGTCGATTAGCTCCGTCATCCTCCTCGAGAGCCTGACCTATGCCATCCGCAGCGCCGCATTCTTCGTTCCGGCTGCGGCGGGAGTGCAAGAGGGAGGCTATGTGCTGATCGGCTCGACACTAGGCCTCGGCCCGGAGTTTGCGCTCGCGCTATCGCTGATGAAACGGGCCCGCGAGTTGACGCTCGGCGTTACGGCGCTCGTGGCGTGGCAGTGGTTCGAAGGCAGGCTGATTTTGTGTGCCCGTCGCGCGCGCCGCTGACGCGTGGCGGCGGCTAATCGGCAGCGATCGGTGTGTGTGGCGCCTGCGCGGGCTTTCCGGTGAGCAGCGGCAGCGACAGCAGCGTTAGACCGGCGACGACCAGGAAAATACTCCGCGGATGCGCCTGGTCCATCAACCAGCCGAACAGCAACGGCGCGGCGATGCCGGCGAGATTGAAGCCCGTCGAGACGAAGCCGAAGACCTTGCCGAATGATCCCGGCGGCGTCGCGGCGCGTACGATCATGTCGCGCGAAGGCTGGATCACGCCGTTGAGAAACCCGCTGAGTGCCATGACCATGACGAGGACACCGGCCCCCAGATTGACGAGGCCGACCAACAGAATGAGCGCGCCGCTTCCCATGAAGCCGGCGCTGGCGATGAATTCGTGGCGATGGGCGCGGGTCGCGACGTAGCCGCCGGCGAGCACGCCGGCCGCGTTGAACAGCAGGTACGCCGACAGCGCGAAATTCGCAGTCGCCAGCGGTGTGCCGTAGAGCGCGCCCAAGGCCACGATCGAGAAGCCGCTGATGCCGCCGGTCGCCATCGACAAAATCACGAAGAAGGCGACGTTGCGGACAATCGCTCGCGAGAACAGCAGCCGCCATCCCACGCGCCCGGATGCGACCGGACTGTGCGGAGTCGAAGACGCGGCCGTCCCCTCGGGCAGCGCATCGCGATTGAGCAGTAGAACCAGCGCCATGCCGAAACCGAAGACAGATGCGCCGACGAAGGCGCTGTGCCAGCCCCACAGCCTCGTCAGGAACAGCATCGTGACCGGCGCGATCGCCATGCCGAAGGTGCCGAAGAACGTGTGAACCGAGAAGGCGTAGCCAATCCGCTTTCCCGAGATCGAATGGGAAAGGATCGAATAGTCAGCCGGATGGTAGGTCGTGTTGGCGAGACCCATCAAAGCCATGCCGCCGACCAGCGCCCAATAGGACGGCACGAGGCCGGCGACGATGACGCCGACACCGCTCAACACCAACCCGCCGATCAGCAAGCGACGCGCACCGAACCGGTCCGCGAGAAAACCTGCCGGCGGCTGGAACACCAGCGAGACCATGTTGAAGGCGGCGATCGCGAAACCGAGCTCGGCGTAGCTCACCGCGTAATCCGCGCGCACGAAAGCGAAGAGCGGTGGCAACACCAGCATGTAGACGTGGCTGACGAAATGCGCGCCGCTCACGAGGCCGATGACTTTCGCGTCCCGCGACCGCGGCGGCCGTCCGGCGATGTCGGTGAGATCCGCCATACGGGGCGCTATGTACCACGCAGTCCGGCGACGCACGAGGCCTGCCGCGGCATGTGTGTTATGCGGCGGGCAGCCGTGGCGCTATTTTATGCCGCTTTTTCGGCGTCCGGCTGCCGCGGCGGCGCAGCATCGGCGAAGGCGGGAATCGCCATGCAGGTCTCGTAGATGCGCACGGTGCGCGGATAAGGCTCGAGCCTGACCTTGAACATGCGCGCTGGAAAGACCTGCGTCGCGAGGCAAATATCGGCCATGGTCGGGACTTCGCCATGGCAAAACCTGCCGCTTTCCTGGTGCTCGGCGAGCAGTACTTCCATTGCCTCCAGGCCGAGGGCCAGCCAGTGCTGAATCCAGGCCAATTTCTGCTCCTCCGAAAGCTTGAGCGTTTCGGTGAGATAGTTGCGTACGCGCGGCACGATCAGCGGATGTGAATCCGCGACGTTGATCAGCGCAAAGCCGCGGACCCAGGCGCGCGCCGCCGCACTCTGCGGCAGCAGCGGCGGCGTTGGATGCGTCTCCTCGAGGTACTCGAGAATCGCCAGCGACTGGAACAATTTGAGATCGCCGTCGAACAGGGTCGGGACGACCGCCTGCGGATTGAGCTTCTTGTATTCGGGTGCGTACTGATCGCCGTGCTCGAGATGGAGGAAGGTGTCCTCGCGCTCGAGGCCCTTCAGGTTGAGTGCGATGCGCACGCGAAAACTCGCCTGCGAGCGAAAATAGGTGAAGAGTTTCATCGGCATGGGTGTTCCTCCCGGCTGCGAGGCTCGCATGCCGTGGCGGTTTCCCGCAACCGGGCGCATGTGTAGCATCGCGGCAATGTGAATGGCGGAGGGGGTGGCGTGGGGCTCTTCGATCTGACCGGCAAGGCCGCGATTGTCACCGGCAGCACGCGTGGCATTGGGCGCGCCATTGCCGTGGAGATGGCGCGCGCCGGCGCGCGCGTCGTGGTGTCGGGCCGCAAGCAGGAGTCTTGCGAGGCCGTTGCTGCCGAGATCCGCAAGCTGGGGGGCGATGCCATCGGCATCGCCTGCCACATCGGCGAGAAGCCGCAAGTCGAGGCTCTGGTGGCAAAGGCGCGTGCGGCCTTCGGTCGGATCGATGTCGTCGTACTGAACGCCGCGACCAATCCGGCCTATGGCCCGCTAGCCGACGTCAGCGACGAGGCCTTCACCAAGATCATGACCGTCAACGTGCGCAGCCAGCTCTGGTTGTGCTCGCTGGTGCTGCCGGAGATGGCGGCGCGCAAGGACGGCGCGATCGTGTTCATCGCGAGCATCGGTGGCTTTCGCGGTTCGCCCAATCTCGGCGCCTACGCAATGTCCAAGGCCGCGATCATGCAGGCGGCGCGCAGCCTTGCCGGCGAGTGGAGTCCGCACAACGTGCGCATCAATTGCGTGGCGCCGGGCCTCATCCGCACCGACTTTTCGCGCGCCTTGATCGAGAACAAGGAGGTGCTTGCGCGCCGGCTGGCGACCACGCCGCTTGGTCGCGTCGGCGAGCCGGTCGATATCGCGGGCGCGGTTATCCTCCTTGCCTCCGATGCCGGGCGTTTCATCACCGGTCAAAGTATCGTGGTCGACGGTGGCGCGACCATCGCCGGCTAAGCTGCAGGCCCGCCTGCGGTTTTGCCACTTGCTTCGAATACGAACTAATTCGATAATGAAGCGCGAATAAAAAATTTCGGGGAGGGCGCCGTGGCAAAATCATCCGGATTCTTCGTGGGTATCAGCGCCGCTGTTGCAGCGCTGGCGACAATGACGCTTGCGACGCCGGTGCGCGCCGCGCAGCCTTACGAGATCAACGTCATCCTGCCGTTGACCGGCCCGGCGGCCTTCATCGGCAAGGGCGAACAGACGTCGCTGCAACTCGCCGAGAAGGCGATGAACGCCAGCGGTGGCATCCACGGCCGGCCGGTTAAGTTCGTGATCCAGGACGACGGCACGAGCCCGCAAACCGGCGTGCAGCTCGCCAACGAAGTCGTCGCGAAGAAGCCCGCAGTGGTATTCGGCTCGTCGCTCGTTGCGATCTGTCGGGCGATGGCGCCGCTGATGGCCAATGGCCCAGTCGATTATTGCTTCTCGCCGGGCATCCATCCCGATGCGGGCAGCTACGTCTTCACCTCGAGCGTATCGACGCTCGACCTAGCGCATTCGCTCCTGAACTATTACCGGCTCAAGGGCTGGAAGAAGCTCGCTCTCATGTTCAGCTCCGATGCGACCGGCCAAGACGCCGAGAACGGCATCAAGTCGGTGCTCGCCAAGCCCGAATTCAAGGAGATGCAGGTCGTCGATACCGAGCATTTCAATACGACCGATTTGAGCGTCACCGCCCAGATCGCGCATATCAAGGCTTCGGGTGCGCAGGCGTTGGTTGCCTGGAGCACCGGATCGCCGATCGCGACGATCTTCCGCGGCGTCACCCAGGAAGGACTGGACATCCCGGTTGCGACGACCGATGGCAACATGACCTATGCGCAGATGACGCAGTACAAGGACTTCCTGCCGAAGCAGCTCTACATTCCGGCGGCGCAATGGGTGGTTCGCGACCCGGCGCTGTTAGTGCCGGCGCTGCGCAAGCCGCATGAGGTCTTCTACAGGTCGTTCGAAGCCGCCGGCATCAAGCCGGATGTGGCGATGGAGCTCGCCTGGGACTCGGCATGGATTGTCGTCGATTCCCTGCGGCACGTCGGGCCCAAGGCGACGGCGAAACAGCTGCGCGACTACATGAGCAAGCTGCGCGGCTTCGCCGGCGTCAACGGCGTCTACGACTTCACCAAGACGCCGCAACGAGGGCTCGACCTGACGGATTCGGTGGTGACGCGCTGGTCGCCGCAGAAGACCACCTGGGAAGTCGTCAGCAAGCCGGCAGGCATTCCGCTCCCCTAGCCCCTACGGGGCAGGTATGCTGCCGGTGACATGAACCTCGCCATCCAGATTGTCATCGGCGGGCTGCTGCAGGGCGCGGTTTTTGCCGTTATTGCGCTGGGGTTTTCACTCGTCTTTCGCATCACCGGCGTGATCAATCTTTCGCAGGGCGCGTTCTGCGTCCTTGGCGCGCTGCTGATGTATACGCTCGAGGTGAGCTGGGGCTGGCCGGCGCCGGTGGCGGCCGTTGCCGCTTCGCTGGGCACTGCGGCGTTCGGCCTTGTCCTCGGCGCGATCAGCTTCGTGCCCGCGCTGCCGCGGCTGCCGATCAGCTCCATGCTGGTGATGACCGCGGGCCTGCTGACCTTGCTCCAGGGCGTGTTGCTGATCGGTTGGTCGAGCCAGCCTTATGCGCTGCCGCCATTCTCGGGCGAGGCGCCGGTCGTGCTGTGGGACATCCGGGTGCCGACCCAGGGCTTTTGGATCGCAGGCATCGCCGTCGCGATCATCGCCGCCACGTGGTTCGTGGTCCAGCGCACGACCTTGGGTACCGCGCTCCGTGCTTGCGCCGAGAACCGCACGGCGGCACGGCTCATGGGCATCGACGTGCCGCGCATGACGCTGTTGAGCTTCGGCATGGCGGCGCTGATCGCCGGCATCAGCGGGATTGCAGTGGCGCCGATCACCTCGCTTGAGTTCGACACCGGCGGCTTTTTCACCAATTTCGGCTTCATCGCCGTCGCCATTGGCGGCCTCGGCTCGTTCATCGGCGCCGTCGCCGGCGGCTTGTTCATTGGCGTCGCCGAGCAGCTCGCCGCCGGTTACGTATCGTCACTGTTCGCGAATGCGCTCGCGCTGCTGGTCCTGCTGGCGGTGCTGTTGTGGCGGCCCAACGGGCTGTTCGGGACCGGTCCGGCCCGGCGCACGGATGTGCGCGACGAGCAGCGCATCTACCGCGCCATTGTGCGTCTCGAAGGCAGGGGCGGCGCCGTCTTCGCCGTGGCCGCCGTTGCGCTCGTACTGGCGCTGCCGTTCATCTTCCCCGGCGCTGGCGTGCTGAGCTCCCTGGTGATCACGGGCATTCTCTACATCGCGGTGCTCGGCCTCGACGTGCTGATGGGCTATGCCGGCCAAGTCAGCCTCGGCCAGGCCGGCTTCATGGCGATCGGCGGCTACACTGCCTCGATCCTGGCGGTAACGTACGGCGTATCACCGCTCTGGGGGACGTTGGCCGGGATCGTTCTTTCGGTGGCGTCGGCCTGGGTGCTGTCCTTTGTGACTCTCCGGCTACGCGGCCATTATCTCGCCCTCGCTACGCTCGCTTTCGGTCTCCTCGTCGACTCGCTGACGGTCGGCATGGTGGATACGACCGGCGGTCCGTCTGGCCTCGCGGGCATACCGGCATTCGGCGTCGGTGGCGTCGCCGTCGTTACACCGGTTCAAATGTACTACCTCGTCGCCGGCATCATCATCGTGCTGGTGCTTGCGCTTCAGGGCGGCATGCGCGCGGGCTTCGGGCGCGCGCTCAAGGCGGTGCGCACCGACCAGACCGCGGCGGCGGCGCTCGGAGTCAACGTCGTGCGCTACAAGCTCGCCGCGTTCCTGATCAGTGCGGCCCTAGGCTCGCTTTCCGGCAGCCTCTATGCCTTCTATTTCCATTTCCTCTCGCCCGAAATGGTCGGGACGCCGCGCTCGTTCGAGATGATCGCCATGCTTGTGGCGGGCGGCGAGGGCACGCTCGTCGGCCCCATCCTCGGCGTCGCGTTGCTGACGCTGCTGCCGACCGTGTTCCAGCCGTTTGCACTCTACAAGACCTTCGCCGAGGGCGCGCTGCTGGTGCTCTGCTTCATGTGGCTGCCGGAAGGCATATTCGGCTTTGCCGCCGCGCAGATTTCGCGCGTCGTGCGTGCGCGCACGACGCCGGCGGCCGTGACCGAGAAGGCGATGCCATGAGCGAAGCCGCCGCGCTCGCGATCACCGCCCTGTCGAAAAGCTTCGGCGGTGTCAGCGCGATATCGGACGTCTCGCTGACGGTGCCGAACGGCAGCCTCACCGCGGTGATCGGCCCCAACGGTGCGGGCAAAACGACGCTGTTCAACCTGGTAACCAATCTTTACGGCGCCGACCAAGGCGAGATATTGTTCTACGGAGAGTCGATCCGCGGCCGTTCGCCGGGTGCTATAGCGGCTTTGGGTCTGGTCCGCACCTTCCAATCGGCGCGTATCTTTCCGGGCATGACCGCGCGCGAGAATGCGCTGGCCGGTGCGCACATGCACCTGCGAACGCCGGCCTGGCAGCAAATGCTGTGGCTCAAGGCCGCGCAACGCGAGGAGCGCACGCTTGCCGCAAAGGCTGACGCGCTGCTCGACCTCGTCAGGCTGGCGCAGTTCCGCGATGTGGCGGCGACGGATTTGCCGATGGGCGCGCAGAAGCTGCTCGAAGTCGTGCGTGCACTCATGGCCGAGCCGCGCCTGCTGCTGCTCGACGAGCCGGCGGCCGGGCTGAACGACGCCGAGACCGAAGAGCTGGCCGAGCTGCTGCGTGCTGTGCGCGACAGCGGCGTTACGGTCATCGTCGTCGAACACAATATGTCGTTGGTGATGGGCGTTGCCGACCAGGTAGTCGTGCTCGACGCGGGATCGATCGTCGCTGCCGGTTCGCCGCGCCAAATACAGCAGGACAAGCGCGTCATCGCCGCTTATGTCGGCGCGGAGGCGTGATGCTCGAGCTGAAGCGCGTCTCAACCGGCTACGAAGCGGCCAACGTCATCCATGGCATCGACCTGACGGTGGCGCCGGGCGAGATCGTCGCGCTGGTCGGCGCCAACGGCGCCGGTAAGTCGACCCTGGTCAAAGCCATCTCCGGCCTGCTCGCGCTGCGGGCCGGTGAGATCGCACTCGACGGCAAGCGCATCGACCGGTTGAACTCGCGGGCCCGCGTGCTCGCCGGTGTTTCGCAGGTGCCGGAGGGCCGCCAGGTCTTCGGCGGTCTGACGGTGCTCGAGAACCTGCGGCTCGGCGCCTATGCGCGCCGGAAGGACATCGACGAAGCCCGCATGACGCAACGGATCGAGCAGGTCTGCGAGCGGTTTCCCGTTCTGCTTCAAAGGCTTAAGGAGCCGGCCGGCAATCTTTCGGGCGGCCAGCAGCAGATGCTGGCGATCGCGCGGGGCTTGATGGCCGAGCCGCGCATCCTGGTGCTCGACGAGCCGTCGCTTGGTCTCGCGCCGGTGCTGGTGAGCGAGATCTTCCGTCTCATCGCCGGATTGCGTTCGGAGGGACGCGCGATTCTGTTGTCGGAGCAGAACGCGCGGCTCTCGCTCGCCATTGCCGATCGCGGCTACGTCATCGAGAACGGTCACGTGACGCTTTCCGGAACCGGCAAGGAGCTGTTGCACAATCCGGCGGTCGCCGAGCGCTATCTCGGCGTCGGCAAGGGCGTCAGCGTCGCCGACGCGCCGCGTCACCAGCAAATGGTCCAGCGGCTCAGGGAAATCTTCGCGCGATAGCGGTCGAATACGATTGGCTTCTGATCGTGGGTCGGGCCAGTGAAAGAGACCCGCTTGTCTGCATACCGGTATCCGGTATACTCGCGCCGATGATCCGTTCGTTTGGAGACAAGCGCACCGAGGCGCTATTCCGAGACGAGCGAGTGAGTCATTTCGAGGGTATTGCCCGCGCTGCCAAACGTAAACTTGAGGCGCTGAACGCGGCAAGCCGGCTGATGGATTTGACGATACCCAGGGCAAACCGCTTGGAGAAGCTCAAGGGCGATCTGAAGGACTTTTATTCGATCCGGATTAACGATCAGTGGCGGGTGATCTTCAAATGGAACAACGGCGAGGCTCGTGACGTTCGGATCGTGGATTATCATTGAGAGGAGATGACGATGGCGGCAAACGAATTTGTACCGGTCACACCGGGCAAAATGCTGAAGGAAGAGTTCCTGGCCGCGTATGGTCTATCGCAAAGCCAGCTCGCGAAAGCGATTGGGATTTCGCCCAATCGCATTGCTGAGATCGTGAACAATCGGCGGCGCATCACGGCCGATACAGCGCTTCGGCTGAGTTTGTATTTTGGCAACAGTCCGGAGTTCTGGATGAATCTTCAAGCCCATTACGACTTGAAAATGGCGCAACGAAATCTCCGGCCCGAAGATGTCAAGCGAATCAAATCAGTTCGTGCCGCGTAAGAAGTGCCGATTGCGGCTGATCCGCAAATAGGTGGCAGCCGATAACTGGCTATCGCGTCGTCGATCGTCTGGGAACCGATCGCTCGCGCCTACCGCCCCAAGATTTGACCCATCGCTCGACATCGTCATGCGAAACTCCGGCGCCGCGGTCGAGAGATTTGGTGGCTTGCTTGATACTGGTGACTTGCCATTCGTTGGCATCGAGATACACGCTTAACGCTTCGGCGGCGAGCGACGAGCGACTGCGATCGGTCACCTTGGCCAGCTTCTGCAGGCGCTTCTTGACCGCGGGTTCAACGCGAACGGTGAAGATTGCCAAGGGCATGAGAGCTCCAGTTGCCGCTATAATCGATTATTCCGCTGCGGTCTTCGCCGACTTCAGCCGTTTCAGGATCTGATCGAGGCTGGTGCGCCATTCCGCCTGCGGCACGCTTTTGAGCGACGGCTGCTCAACCACGCGGTCGGCGAGCCAGTCCTGGCGCTTGGCCGTGGCCAGCGTCATCAGCGGATCGAGGCCCACAGCGGCGACGGTTTCGGCGCTTTCGCGCATCTCGGCCGCACGTCGCCGGCCATGCTCGATCACGCGCGAGATGAAGTAGCCGGCTTGCTTTTCCCAATCGACGCTCGGAAAGGTCTCGTCGAGCGAAGCGATCACCTGATTCTCGACGCCGTAGCGCCGCGCGGCAAGAAAACCTTCGACGGCGAGTGCCTCGATGCCCTTGATGAAGACGCTGCGGCACATCTTGATTGCGCTCGCCTGGCCGACGGTTTCGGATACGGCCGTCATGCGGAAGCCGGATGGGTTGAGCAGGTCCGCGAGCACCGCCGCACGCTTGCCGCCGAGCAGCATCGGCACCTTGATGCCGTAGGGCGCGACCGGCGCCATCACTGCCGCTTCGACGTAGTCGGCGCCGGACTTGGCGACGAGCACTTCGTCGCCGCGCTTGGTCTCGGGCGAAACCGAGTTGATGTCGAGAAAGAACTGGCCCTTCCCGAGATAGCCGCCGGCCTCGCGTGCGACGTCGGCCGCCGATGTCGCCGTCACGGCCGAGATCACGACGAGTGCGTCCTTGGCGGCGGTCGCAGCATTCGCGCAGGGCTCGACTTTAAGTGCGCGCGCCTTCTCCTGCATGGCGTCGCCTTGGGCGCCGTCGAATAGGATGTCGTAGGTCGTAACTCTGTGGCGGCCGGTTGCGATCAATTCGTGCGCGAAGAGCGAGCCGACTTCACCGAAGCCGATGAGCGCGATCTTGCTGGCGTTGCTGGTCATGGCCGATCTGCCTCCGCGAAGCCATAGAGGCGCGTCGGATTCTCGACCAGGAGCTTGCGGCGATGGGCCTCGTCCGGCGCGATCAGCGGCACAAGGTCGACGAGCTCGCCGTCGTTGGGCATGTGCTTGGCGATGTTGGGATGCGGCCAATCGGTGCCCCATAGCACGCGGTCGGGCGCGGCCTCGACCAGCGCGCGCGCGAACGGCACCGCGTCGGTGAACGGCGGGCCGGCGGTCGAGACCCGCTCCGAGCCGCAGACCTTGACCCAGGCCGTTTCGAGTTTCATGAGCTCGATCAAGGCCTTGAATGCCGGCTGGCCGAGGCCGTCGCCGGCTTTGACGCGGCCCATATGGTCGACGATGAACGGCACTGGCAGGGCGCGGATCGTCGGCGACAGCTCGGCGATGTCCTTGGCGTCGAGATGCAGCACGAGATGCCAGCCCATGGCCTTGAGCCGGGCCACGGTGCGCTGGAAGAACTTGGCGTCGGGCCGGCCGCCGAGATGCTGGACGAAATTGAACCGCACGCCGCGGATGCCGCCATCGTCGAGCGCGCGGAATTCTCGATCGCCGTAGCTCTCATCGACGATGGCGATGCCGCGGTAGTGCCCTTCGCTGGCCGCAATGGCATCGAGCGTCGCGCGATTGTCGGCGCCGTGGCAGCTCGCCTGTACGATGACCGCGCGCGAGACGCCGAGGAAGCGGTGCAGCGCGGCCAGCGTCTCCTTCGGCGCGTCGGGCGGCGTGTAAGCGCGGTCGGCCGCGTAAGGGAACGTCCCGGCCGGACCGAAGACGTGGCAATGCGCATCGCATGCGCCCGCGGGCAGCACGAATTTGGGCTTCTTCGGAACCGGATCAGGCGGGCGGCAGGTTTCCAAGTGTGTCCTCCAGAGACGGGCAAACGTGCCGCGAGGGAAGCGCGGCGTCAACCGCACGCGGCGTCGCGCTCCGACGACGGTCTAGGCCTCGATCAAGGTGCGCCAGACGGCTTCGTACCGCGCGACCATCGCCGGCATGCCATAGAGGGCAACGATGCGGCGCCTCGCGGCGGCGCCCAGCTCGTGCCGCTTCGTCGCGTCGGCCGCCAGCGCCGCCAAGGCATTGGCCATGGCTGTCGGGTCTCGCGGCGGCACGACTAGGCGGGTGTCGCCGACGATTGCGGCGGCGTCGCCGACGTTGGTGACGACGCAGGGAACGCCGGTCGCCATCGCCTCCGCGACGACATTGGGAAAGCCCTCGCCGAATGCCGACGACAGGGCGGCGATGTCGAATGCCGCCGTGAGCGCCGGCATGTCGTCGCATTCGCCCAGCAGATGGACCGGCGCCGCAACGGCGTCCGCCAAGCGTGCCAGCGCGCGATCCGTCCGCACGACGCCGTTGCCGGCCAGCACGAAGGCCAAGCCGCCGACCTTGCGTGCCGCCTGCACGGCGGCGGCCAACATCGTCTCGTGATCCTTCATCGGGTCGCGCCGCGCTACCATGCCGACCAGGATGTTGCCGTCCCTCACCGCCAGACGGCTGCGCCATTGTGCCCGCGAAGCGGCATCGGGCCGAAAGACAGCGGTATCGATGCCGTTTGGCACGATCTCCCACCGCCGTGGGTGGTAGCCGATCTCGCTATGCCAGTGACGCCCCGCTTCCGAGTTCACCATCACCAGATCGGGCCAGGGCGAGAGCCGCGTCAGCAGATTAACCACCGCGCGCGTCGACCAGCGGTAGCGGGATAGATCCATGTTGGAGCAACGCAGGTTCCAGGCAACCGGCCGGAAGTGCGTGAGCCGCGCCGCCAGCATGCCGATCAGATCGGCGTGATAGAGCCAGGTCTGGAGCACGGCTGGCTGTTCGCGCTGGATGAGGCGAGCGAGCCGGACGATTGCGCCCGGCGACGGCATGGTCCGGCGCATGCCCAAGGCGAAGACTGCGGCGCCCGCGGCGCGCAGCGGCGTCGCCAGCTTGCCCTCTCTGGCGAGCGACACGACGACGTGCCGGAACTTCCTCGAAGCGGCCACGAGACCGAGCAGGACATTCTCGGCGCCGCCCGGGCCGAGATCGGTGATGACGTGCATGACCAGGGGCAGTGTCGCGGCCTTCTGCGTGTCCTCACGCGTGCTGTCCAAGCGGTTTCCTCCGTCGCGCGCCACGCTGCAGCGGAAAGTATTTAGCCGTCAATCGCCTACGCATCAGGATCAGACCAAGGCGCGCAGAAAATAGGGGAATTATGCACTTGACATGGGCATCACCACCATTATCGGCTGTATGATGGCGCACTGTCAGCGAAAGTGGGTTTCCACTGATGGCTCCTGACCGTTATTCCGCCCCCGGCTCCATTGGGCAGGAATTCCATGCCGGTGATGACCATCGATTGCAGAACAACTACGCCGTACTTTGGCTGAACGCATTCCGCGCCCGGCACGGCCGGCCACCGCGTATCCTTCACCTCGGCAACATCGCCAACAACGCCTACGTCAACGCCAAGATGCTCAACGATCTCGGCTATGATTGCGACGTGTTGTGCAACGACTACTACCACATCATGGGTGCGCCTGAATGGGAGGACGTGGATTTCCAGTTCGGGCCGCCGGACCATAACCTGCCCGATTGGAGCGAGATCGATTTGGGCGGCTATCAGCGACCCCGCTGGTTTGCCCAGGGCCCATTGCCGCTCTGTGTGGCTTACCTGCTGGCGCGTCGCCACGGCGAAACCACGCGGGCCGATCGGTTATGGTCGATGATGCAAGCGGCAAACCGGACAGTCCACGCCGCGCTTCCTCTGCGGATGGCGCGCCTGCTGCGGGCGAGACTGGCATCTTACGATGGCCGGCCACTGGTCGATACCGCGCGCCAAATGGCCATAAGGCTGGTCGGTGCCGGTCTCGATCCGCCAAGCCGCGCGCTTCGCTATCTTCTGGCGCCGCTGGCCCTGGTTGCCGCTGCCGGTTTGTTGAGCGCCGCCCGGTTGAGCAACTGGCCGAATTACGGGAAGATACGAGCTTCTTGGGACGCTTCCACCTTTGACGCAATTACTCGCGACTATCCGGATGTCGCATGGCACGGGATCAAACCCTATCTCGACGCCGTCCTGCCGTATTTCACTAAGCTCTTCGGTCATTACGATATCGTTCACGCCTACGCGACCGCGCCGATCATGCCGCTTCTGGTCGGCAAGCGGCCCTACGTGGCTTATGAGCACGGCACCATTCGAGAAATTCCCTTCGAGCCCAATCCTATCGGCCGTCTGACCTTCGAGGCGTATCGCCGCGCCGACATGGTGATTCTGACGAACGCCGATGCGCTCGAAAGTCTTCCACGGGTCCGTGACATGAATCGTCCCTACCTGCGTGCGTTGCACGGCTTCGACGAGCGTACAATTCAGCGGCGCCTCGCCGTCGCGCTGGCGAAGCCGGGGCGACGGCCGCGTTTCGGTGTCGATCCGGCGCAGCCGCTCTTTTTCTCGCCGTCGCGTCACGATTGGGCAGTGAAGGGAAATGACGTGATGTTGCGAGCAATGGCTCTGGTCCATGCCAGGGGTGCCGCGCCGAAGCTTGTGCTGGTGCGCTGGGGCCAGGAAATCGACCGCTCCGAGCGGCTGATCGTCGAGCTGGGCATTGCGGATCACGTCAAGTGGGCCGAGCCTTTGGGCAAGTTCGAATTGCTAGCGGCTTTTCACGATGCGGACGCCGTGGTCGATCAATTCATTTTACCTCACCTCGGCGCGATTTCGGTCGAGGTGATGTCGATCGGGCGCGCAGCCCTGATCATCTCGGTGGACCAGGATCTGATGGAGCGTTTCTACGGCGCGCATGTTCCCCTGTACAGTGCCCGGACGGCGGAGGAAGTCGCGGCGGCAATGGTGTCCGTCATCGCGGATCGGAAAACGGCTCGTGCTACGGCCGCGGCTGCCCGCGACTGGGTATTGAGCCACCACAGTCACGAACAGGTTTTGAATTATTTGGGCCGGGCCTATGCCGGTGCCGCTCACGAATCTTCGCCGGCCTAGCCGTCCTTGGCGCTGTCTTCAACCGGGACTGTGGGCGGAACTGTTGATGTATTTGGCAAGAGCTTCTGCAATCCCGAGGCTTGGCGCTCCGGCGGCGAGCATTTGATCACAGAGTTCTTGCAAGAACGTTCCGACCCCATATCCCTGATATCGAAGCTGCTGAATCGCTTCGCGGGCCCGGAATCGCTCGCGTGCGGAAAGATAAAATTCGGGATGAGGCGTGTTCAGCATGACGTGCACGGGGTGGAAATCGAACACGTGGATGCCCTCTGCGCCGATGGCCCGACTGATAAGCTTCTTGTCGAACGGTTGATTCTCGCTCCCCGTCCAAAACACTTGGCGGGAAATGTCGAACGTATCCATGTAATAAATGGGCAATTGCCAGACGGTTCCCATCGGATGACGTGTCGGACGAATGCCAACCTGACCGAACCTTTCCTCTGTACTGGCATAGCAGTAGCCGTTTTCACCTAGCCATCTTGCCAGAAGATGGCTGAACACACAGGAGTGCGACCGCCATCCGGTTGCGACGGGGAACATACGCCGCATCGTTTGTAGCTCCGCCGTCCAGTCCGCGCCCGCCTCCAGCAGGGGATGCGGCGCCATTTCGTGATTCGTACCGCCAAAGGCCGCGAATTGTCGGGTGCAGAAGAACGTCGCCTTGCCGGGGATTTTGTGCGCAGCAAGAAACTCGGTCAGCCGCGCATCGTCCATGTGATCGGTATCGAAGGTCAGACAGATCATCATCGTCCCCGATCGGACGCCGATGCCGCGAGCGGCGATCGGGCGCTTCTGCCTAGGCGTTCGGGCTTTCGCACTTGCGTAGCACGAAAGCGACAAGGTGCCCGATGCCTTCGAAATTCGGAACGACGCGCGCGATCTGCCGGGCGACCGTGTTCAGCGGGTGATCGTATCGCGGCGAGGCGGGAGCAACCAGCAAAGGTTGTACGATGCGCGTCAGGAAATAGTACATGCCGAATCTTTGCGTCCGTTCGAGCGTGTAGTACGAAGCGCAAAAATCAATCAGTTCCTTTTCCCGGAACTTTCTGGTGAGAAGCCGGTCACTGCCGTCCGCTGAGATTTCCGGTAAGCCGAAACGCCGGCGATAGTCGTTGAGGCGCTCCAGTCCGTCGAGCGTGCCCTCCATTAGAACGAGCCTCCCGTCCGGTTTCAGAACGCGATGAATCTCGACGAGCGCCTTTTGTTGCAAATCCCAATCCAGGAGGGCCATCAGGCAACGGCTGGAGGTCACGACGTTGAAATATCCATCTTCGAACGGCAGCGCGACGACGTCCGCCTGACGGAAAGTTATGTCGAGGCCCGGCGTAACATCTTTCGTCCGGCGTCGCGCGAAAGAGACCATGTTTACGGCGTAGTCGATCCCGAAAGCGCCGATCACACGTTGGCTCGCATAAGCGCGGAGAGCCACCCCGGGCCCGCAGCCAACATCGAGAACCCGGTCCCCATCGTGGATGTATTCCAGTGCGAATGTGATCTCGAGCTCGCGTAGGTTGAAGTCGCAGGCGGTCGTGTTCTCGTCGCCGCTGTTCGCGATCTCCTCATAGAGTCTGCGCAACGATTCAGGATCAGAGACCATGGCACCTCGCCGCTTTTTTTTGATATGCCCGGGTCCACATGCCTATTACCGCGGCGCCAGGCCAAGGGAACGGTTGATGCGATCGAAAACGGCACCGATGGCGCGTATGGAGTGCCGCCGCTCTACATAGTCGCGGCCGGCACGGCCAATCTCCGCGAGGCGACCGCGGTCGCGCGCGAGGCCGCGTAGGGTCTCCTTTATGGACAGCAAGTCGGCGTTGATCAATGGTGGCTCGTTCTCACCCAACAGGCCCTCGGTCAAATAGAGACGGCGCAAATCCTCACGCAGATAGCAGATGACCGGCTTGCCCATTGCCATCGCCTCGATGGCGAACATCGCATACCAACCGACGATCAGTTGGTCCACCACCAGATCAGCATCGGCGATGAGTTGGCGGATTTCATGATTGGGCCGGCCTTCCATGAGCGTCAGTTCCACCGGCACTCCCTCGGCCTTCAGCTCCTCGACTGCGCGGATCAGCGCCTCGGTGCCCTTGATCGCCCGGTGATTTGGTGCGTGGGCAATGCGCAACTCCCGCCCGCCGGCGGCACCTGAAGGACGCGCCGTCCACTGCGTGGTGTCGATGGCGAAATGCGAGACCATCAATGTGTCCCAATAGGGCAGATAGTCCACCCAGTCGGCGCCAGCAATGATGTGATCGGCGAAGAAACTCCACGCGGCAACACTGCGGCGGATACGGGTGCGCAGGAAGCGATGCGTGGGATAGTCCCTGGCCATGCGAGCGACGAAAATCCGATTCGGGGACAGGGTCAGGTCCTGCACGTCGGAGCCGAATGGCATGATCACCGTTTTGATGCCCGCCAATTGGAGCAACAAGGCCTCAGCCCAGTACAGCAGGCTGGTCGTACGCAGCGAGCCTCCCGAAAAATAAGTGTAGATGCAGCGGTAACGAAACAGTGAGCGGACGAACAGGGTGTAGGGGCGCAGGACACCTAGCACGCCCGGCAGCCGCAGGTCGGCGCGGAAATCGAACGCATCCGTGATGAGCCACACCGAGTCGACGAAGGTCTCCGCCGTATAGCCGGCGGCGAGGAGCGCTTCCTTGTGGCGCGGTGCGTTGATGATGGGAGTCGGCCCCAATCCCACGTCGATGGGCCGAGGAAAAAACCGCGATACTGCAGCGAGGAGGATCAGCGGCAATAACAGCAATAGATCGAGGATGAGGAAAACGCCGCGGCGAAAAAGGAATCCCCAGGGCGTTCCACGCTGGACGCTCATGATTTGTGCGTCTCGAAGGTGCTGGCACGGTGAACGAAAATCACGCAGCCGCCTCCGCCATGGCGCGCGCGATCCGCGCGATGTCCGTCTCGCCCATGGTCAGATAACGTTTCATGAGGGTTACGTCTGCGATGAGGTCGCCTTCGCGCGCCGTCGCCGCCATCTCGATACGCGCCGGTATTCCCAAGGCCACTTCGAGCGCTTGGGCAATCTCGCGGATCGAGAAGGGCCGGAGGCCCGCCAAATTGATGACCGGCACGCCGCGCAGATCGAACAAGCGACGCAGCCCGGCTACGGCGTCGTCCACGTGACACAGGCTGATACGAAAACCGCCAACATCGCTCGGGTCGGTGGGATGGGGCTGTACCGAGATCGCGCGCCGCGCCCGCACGGCCTCCATCAGGTTTGGAACCAGTTTTCCAGTTTGCCGCGGACCGAATATGCCGAACAACCGTGCCACCGTCGTCTCGAGTGTGGGCGCAAACGTTGCCAGTGCCTCCTCGCCCTGGATCTTGCTCAAGGCATAGCCGTCTCGGCGGTTGAGCGGCGCGTCCTCGGCTAAGGGCACGAAGGCGCGTCGATAGACCGTTCCCGTAGACAGATAGACGAAATGGGCGCCGGGGCTTGACTGGGCAAGCATGGCCGCGATGCGCGCCGGCGCGGCAGCATTGACTGCCTGCATATGCCATAGAGCCTGATGATGTTGCCGATAGAGTGGTGATTGCGACAGGTAAAGAACGCCGTCTAGGCGATCGGCGAGCCGCAAACCGGGATTGACCGCGCCGGTCGTGCTGTCGATCCAGCCGCCAGCAACAGAATACGCCACGATCTCGTCACCGCGCGCGCGCGCGTGGCTGCAGAAGTGGCCGCCGATGTAGCTGTTCGCACCGAAGACGGCGATCTTCATGATCGTTCTTGTGCGGCGCGGCGATTTCGCACTGTTCCGTTCCCAGGCATTATGCCGATTCTATTCCGACGGACAATGTTTCAGCCACCCGTTCTTGATCGGTCGCGGTCATGCCGGGAAAGATGGGCAGGGTGATGGTGGTGTCCTCGCACAACGCCGCGTTGGGAAACTGTTCCGGGCGCAGGCGGTATTTCTCGCGGTAGTAGCCGAGTCGGTGAACCGCATGGGTGCCAGGCCGGGTCTGGATGTCGGCGGCGGCAAGTGTCGCCATGACCGCGTTGCGGCGCATGCGGCCGCCCGCCCTCAGCCGTACCACGTAACTTTGGAACGTATGGCCCGCGCAATCCACCCCGGCGGTGGGTAGCACGAGGTCGCTTATTCCGCCCAACAGCGACGAATAACGCAGCGCGCAGGCGCGACGCTCGGCCAACAGGGCATCGAGCTTGGCAAACTGGGCGACGCCGACGGACGCTTGAATGTCCGAGAGCCGGAAATTATGGCCCAAGGCGCCGAACGTCACCATGGTCCAGGGACCATGAGGTTCGATCGCCGGCGAGGGCAGGCCGGTAGCACCATGGTTGCGCAACGCCTGTATCGTCTTTGCGAGCGTGTCTGAATTCGTCGTGACCGCGCCGCCCTCGCCGGTGGTGATGATCTTGCGCGGATGGAACGAGAAACAGCCGACGTCGCCCAGCCCGCCCACCGGCCGCCCGCGATAAGTAGTGCCGATGGCGCAGGCGGCGTCCTCGATCACCACGAGCTCGCGGTGCCGGGCGATGGCTAGGATCTCGTCCATCGGGGCGGCTAAGCCAAAAAGATGAGCCGCGACCACCGCCTTAGTGCGCGGGGTGATGGCCTCCTCGAATGCCGCCGGATCGAGGTTGAAGCTGGCGAGATCGATGTCGGCGAAGACCGCCTTGGCGCCGACATATTCGGCGCAGTTCGCGGAGGTAATCCAGGTGAAGGCCGGTACCACCACCTCGTCGCCAGGGCCGAGGCCGAGCGCGAGAGCGGCGAGATGAAGCGCCGCGGTGCAGGAAGTGGCGGCGAGGGCATGGCCGACCTTCTGGCGCGCGGCGATCAGGCGCTCGAATTCCTGGGTGACCGGACCCTGGGTGACCCAACCCGATGCGAGACAGGCGCGGAGTGACCGGATCTCGGCATCGTCGAAGGAGGAAGCGGTGAGCTGCATGACAGTCCGGTCATTCCTCCCGGGAGAAAGGATGGGCGCGACGCGCGGTCCGGGTCGCAGACAACGACGAATGCACACCAGGGAGCGTGCGGCGCCTCCCCTTTGTCAAACTAGCACAACGGGCGATGAAGAGAGGGGATCGCAAGCGCCCCGCCGGACTGGCGTCACCGGTAATTGGGAAAGGCCGGAGCGCTCGCGAGCTGCTCGGCGTGATACTGCCGCTCTGCGCTCGACAGCGGGCGCCGGAGCGGGCTTTCGGAGAAATCGAAACGGTAGCCAGCAGCGGTAGCCGTCAACAGGTTCTTGTATTCTGTGGCCCATCTCTCGTCGCCGTGGTTGGCTTCGAACCACGCGCGATGAGCGTTCGCAAGCACCTGTCGATGCTCGGGATGGGCGCTCAAATCCAATAAATGCCGCGTGACTGCGTCGGACGTCGCCGCATTCAGCACCGGCGGTGCGCCGGTTTCGCACATGGCATCATACTGCTCGTGTTCCAGGCGCATGATGACGGGCAGGCCGCATGCCATCGCTTCCAATCCGGTCGCGCCGTAATAGCCTAGGATGAACTGATCAATGAGACAGTCAGCCGCCTGCAGATAGCGGATCAGCCGCCGCTTGCCAGCAAGCGGCAGGAGCAGCAACCGGTCGCCGATACCCATCTTCTTCAGCTCGGCGAGATGTTTATCCTTATCTACCCCCCAGCCCAGGACAACGAGGCGCGCTCCGGGATGCTGGCGCGCGAATTCCATGAAGCCCCGGAGTCCGATCATGGAACCCTTGTAGATATCGTCCAGCCGGGCAGTGTGCAGGACAAAGAAATCCCCGCCAGCCTGTTCTCGCCAAGCTTCCCGAAATTCGCTCCGTCCCGGGGTGTAGACGGTTTGATCCATCATCAGCGGCAAGTTTATGAAATGCGACATGTGGTACCGGCGCGCATGGGCATAGCTCCATGGATTGGTGACCAGGAACGCATTTGCCGCGTGAAAGGCGCAACGCTGTATGTATCCGTGAACGTCGTCGCGAGAGCAATCATACCAAATGTCGCCGCCGATCTGCGTTGCGAGATAGGGACGCCGCGAGAGCATTGCGAGGTAGGCGGATTGCGCGGTCAGTAGCACGTCCTTCGCCGACAGCCGCTCGAAGGTTTCGAAATAACACCCGTAGATCCCGAATAGCACGTATTCGTCCCGCGTCATGAAGCGTGCGACTTCGTCATAAGACGGCGTCCGCCCAGGAATCTCGCCCCGCCAGATAGAATCTACCTCGGGGAGCGGAACCCCATGCCTGCATAACTCTCTGATATCAGCGGGACTTTCCCGCAATTCGCCGTCGTATTCTTCCCAGGCCGGATTGCTCATGACATAGAGGTCGGCGGGATGAAGCACCACCTCAATGTCCAAGCCGCGTCGGCGGAGCGGGACTGCCCGCATATACAGGTTGTTCGCGGTGTTGCCGACGAACCCAATCGACAGCTTGCGCTCGCCGGCCCGGCCGGCTGCCTCGGCGGCTTTGGCGCGGATGATCCGGCTGAATTCTCGCATGCTTTGCAGGTTGCTGCGCGTCAGCCACGGATGTTTCCACGGGTGCCTATCGAAACTCCGCCAACGGTCAGCGAATGCCTCCACCGGCTCCTCTTTCCATTGCCGGTCTCTTCCTAGGCCGAAATGCGCCGTCCGCTTCAGAATCCGCTGAAACATCGTTCCGATCTCGGCGCTGCGGGACATAGAGCGATTTTCATTCAGGAAAGAGCCTTTCTGCAATTCGCCGACGCCGGCGCCTTGGCTTACGCCTTCTTGACGGCTTCGATGTAGTGCTGGGCCGGAATCGATTCCGCCACGGTCACGCGCAAGCCGAGTTCTTCGAACCAGCCGACGATTTCGTCACGCATGAACCGATACGCGTAGGGAGGATGGTACCAGTCGAAATTCACGATATCCGAATACTTCTCCCCGAACGTCGGATTGTGCCAACACTTGATGATATTGTCGTAGAGGAATTCATGAATGCCGTATTCGCCGCGCTTGATTCCGAAGAAGGGCAGATCGTCGCTGATGACGATCTTGCCGCTCGAAGCCTGCAAGTCGCGCGCAAGGGACGTGAATTGCCGCGCCAGGGCGAGAGCTTCGGGAGTCGCCAAAGGCACGATACGCGCGCGAAGGCCATCATCGACGATCTCGCGCAGCAGCGGCTTGCGCGCATAGACGCTGACGGCGATCGTACCGCCGCGCTTCAGCCGCGCTGCGAGGCTGCGCAAGGTTCTCGGTGGGTCCGGCGTATGCATCAGCGCGTTACGGCAAATCACGTAATCGAATTGCTGGACCACCGGCAGCGGCCTGGAGATGTCCCAACGGACAAATCTGGCGATCGACAGCGGCACTCCGGCAGGGCGTTTGATCGCGGAAAGTGCGAGATGAATGTCGGCGCCGAGATACCCGAGATGCTCCGGCACGCGGTCAGCGAAGAGCCGGCTGAAGATACCGCCATAGCCGCAGCCGGCGTCGAAAACCAATGTCAAGCGATCCCGGCTACGTTCCCGAATCCGGTCAAACAGACCCGGCCAGCCAAGCCGGCCGCTCGGCATGAATTGAAGCGCCTTGGGATTCCGCTCGATGAAGTCGAGAAACGCTACTTCCGGCCCCCATTGCGCGCTGTAATGCTCGGCGGTCGCCTCGAGTGCCAGGTCATTCCCGTTTCCCAAGAGATCAACGACGCCGCTCTTCTGGAAAACGGGATAGCCGAAACGGCAGGGAACTTCTCCGTCCTTTTCCGGAAACGGCACCGTCGACTGGTCCGGCGAGACAAGCGTGAACATGCTATCTCGAAATCTCCCCGGGGCTCATTCACTCGAGCCAGAAAGTCAGATCGCGGTCGAGCAGGCCAGACAGAAGCGCAACGTCATCACTGTAGATTCGGGCAAGCCGCCGGCGCAGCGCAGAGCCCATGGTTTCCCCCCCCGGCTCGGACTGGTTGACGGCGATATCCAGCCGGTCAGGTTGCCATTCATGGTCGACGCCCAGAAACTCGCAGACGTGCCGGAGCGCTGATCCGGGCGCTCGGCAGAACTCCTCGAAAATGAGGACCGCCAGCTGCGACCGGTCGAAGACCGAAAGGAAGTTCTTCAATTGCGCGTGGTAGAAGCCGCGCGCGATATATGAAAAGGGTTTGATGACCGCCAATGGCGTCCCCTCGATCTCCGTCTCCCGCTCCGTCTCCCGCTCGATCGCGGTTGCAAAATCGAGCGTTTCCAATCCGGACCGTACACTGTGCCGGTAGTTCGAATAAGCCCTGTCGATGGGATTGCGCAGAATCGCCACGAGGCGCGCCTCGGGTAGGTGCCGGAAAATCCGCCCGGGCACCTCTGGACCGAAAATATAGGACGTGGAAGCCTCGCCGACCGCGTTCCATTCGCCAGTCGCGGGAAAAAAATTCCGCTGATAATAGTCAATGCCTTTGGCGTATTCATCGTCCTTGAAAAAGAAATGCGGCTCGGGTCTTTTGTTGGGCCGCAAATAGATCTGTGGATGTGATTGCAGGTAGGTATAGAGCGTCGTGGTTCCACACCTGGCCGCGCCGATGATCAGAAAAGTTGGCAGCATGAAAATCGCCGGTGTCCACTCCATTCATGTGGCCGCGCTGCCGCGGCATGAACGCGTTCGCTCAAACTACGATTTGCGACGGCGGGCGCAATTCTATTACCCCATCCCATTTTGACAATAATTGTTTTGGGGAGCCGGGGAGCGAAGGCCAATAAACCGCGAGCTGATGTATATTGTCTGGAGCTTCAAGAGCGACGCACCCGGAACGAACGGTCATGCGAAGCGTTGCCGTCGCGAGCAGCCACGCGGCATAGCTTTCCGCGCCCAGTGCCACCCAATCCCGCCGTCTACCGATCTCCATGACGGCTCGATGGACCTCGTATCCATCCGATACATTTTGCGGATGAAAATTGAAAACCATCACGCCGGGAAACGACCGCTCGATCTGGCCGGCAAGTCCGCGGATGCACCTGATCTGTTTCTTCTGTGGCCACTTTTGCAGGTAGAGCATGCTGTCGCTGAACGTCGAGAATAGGCTCATATGTGATGACCATGAGCCGTCCCCGCGACGGACCTGGAACGGGAGATACGATCCGGTCGGGCAAGTGCCATCCAGGCCGCGATTGTTCAAGTCCAACGACAATCGGGCTTGTTCCCACGCCGGCAAGTGCCCCCAGTAGTCGCGGTTCAGGTGCCCGTGGTTCCGTACCGTCCTGATCGGCTTCCCAGTCAAGGCGCGGATGGCGGCGGTCTGTTCATTGCAGACGGTGTCATACCGTTCGGGGCAGGCGAGGGCGTCGATATGCACGCCGAGTTCGACGCTCTTGGGCAATTTCGTCAATGTCTTCGCCGTTTGCCCTGTAGTCGGCAACAATAGGTAGGTTATCGGAAACCCGTCGAGCAGCCGCAACTGCTCGTCGTATTTCTCGAGGAACGCTTGATCGTCGTCGCCCGTGACGAGAATTCCCCCGGCCTTGCCGTTGGGAAGAGGGCAAAGCAGCGGCAGGCCGCTGCCCGCAGCGATTAGATGAGCGATGGCGTAACCCAGCTGGTCCGCCCACGGGACTAGTTCGAAGCCGGGTACGATGTGATCTTCGTATAAGAATGTCGAGCGCTCATTGCCGTAACCCCATAGCGTCCGGTCGGCAGACGAAGCGAGCTTTCCGGGGTCTCCCTGCGTGTAGCGGATCAACTCTTCAACGACATTGAGTCCGACGAGCAGCCGACGGCGGCTTTCTCCCAGCCAGCCGATGACCGTTCGGCCACGCGGCGTCACCCAGAAGGGGATTACCGATCGGCCGGAGACGCTGACGTGAGGAAACAGCGGCCGGTAAGCGGGCGTTCGTTTGCGAAACCACGCCCGCGGCTCCCGTATCAGCTGTCCCGCGGGCTCGACTTGGCAGGTCACGTCCGCGACGGGAAAAGCTGGATCGCTCGCGAAAACGACGTCAAAAGAATCCGGCGACGAAGGAACTGGATCCCATCTTGTATCGGCGATGCCGAGCCGGGCCGAATTCGGCTTCCCATCGGCCGCGTCCACGCCCAGAAATCCATACCGTCTCAACACGGCACCCAGATCGCGCCGCCACCGCTGGGCCGGATCGAGCGGGTTCCTGGCGACGTCCCTGTCCAAACCGTCGTTCAAGAGATTGATTTTTCGTTCCCCGCAAGTCTTTGCGCCAGTGCGCCGCTCGATTCAGGCTTTTGTCCGCCTCTCGGCCAGGACCATGCCTTCGGCGTTGATTGCCGTCTCGAATCCTCTATTCCATAGGAACTGCGCGATGGCAAGATTGATCGGCACACCGTCTCTCATGACATGCCCGCGAACGCCAAGGCGCCGGGTGATCGCCAAAACCTCGTTCATTCCCTGCACCACTTCCAATTCGCTCCCATTGGTCTCGACGAGGATGAAATCGACATGACCGAGGGCGTAAGGTCGTAGGAGGTTGTCGAGCGTGTCGGACGGTATCGTGGTGACGCCCTTGTATCGGCTCACGTCCAGATGTTCGGCAATGCCCCACCACTCGTAGGTGAGCTTCTTGCCCGGAATGTCGGCTAGGCGATGCTCCTTTTCTCCGCCGACGTAAAGGTGCAAATCTCCTTTCGCTTTTGATGCCGCCTTCCCGACAACGGTCACCTGGGGAAAGCGCTCTGCTGTGAAGATCCTGTTGAGCGTTTCGATGTTTCCGGGCTCGGGCTCCACAGCGATCACGCGCCCGCTTCTGCTGACGGATTTCGCGAAACGCAGAGTCTCTTCGCCGTTGCTGGCCCCGACCTGCACCACGACGTCTCGTTTTCGAATGGGATAATTGAACAGAAACGTTACGATGTATTCGAAGAATACGTCACGATATTCGGTGACATAGGCCGACCGATGCCATTTTTCCCATGGGTGGGTGAAAACAACATCGCGAAAAATGCGCCGCGATGCCCCCTCGCGCGGCAAGACGGCGGCAACCCAAGACAGCGCCGGCCAGATCAGCGGCCACAGGCGAAAAAATAATCGCCGGGATCGCTCCTTGAATCCTGCGGCTGCCACGACCCTCCCTTCCCGCTGCGCGCTGGTGCGATGTCCGGAATGACGAATAAACAACGAGTTACGCTGCTTTCCTCACTCCGTGCGTCGCGCAAAGGTGACGTGGTTATGACGGATCGAAGGTGGCGTCAAATCGGCCAGGAGTGTGAGAAGTCCTAGTGGCAAAACGTTCACGGCGTACCACCATTGCATATGGAGGAATGGCGGCCAAAAACCCCAGGAGAATTGGCGGTGGATTTCGAACCCCTCGTCATTCAGGAGCGAGGTCATTTCCTCGACCGTGTAGTAATTGCGGGCCGCCGGGTCGAGCGGCCTTCCCGTCGACAGCGTGTATAAATTCCTCCGGTTCGCGGTGCGCACGATCAGGCGTCCGCCGGGCTTCAAAACGCGACGGGCTTCCTTGAGCGCGATTCTTGGGTTATCGAAATAATGCAAAGCCGCCATGCAAACGACGTGATCGAACTCTCCCGCCTGGAAAGGCAGCTTCTCCGCCTTCACGCCAGAAAAGAATTCGCTTTTTCCAGCGCTACGGATCGGTTTCCAGGTTTCGAAGTGGATTGGATCGACTCCAACGACGTCGAACCCCAACGTTTGCAACAGCGCCGCATAGCGGCCCGGCCCAACGCCAAGCTCAAGCACTCGCCTACCGACTGCCAAATCGATCCAATCGCCGATATTTCCGTGAAACGGATGATGCGCCATGCGGCGCGCAAACGCTGGGTCATCGATGAACCGGCGTATTTCATCGACCATCGAACGGTTTATTCTGTCGTATTGCGCTTTTAACAGCATCGGCAGGAGCTTAATGGCCCGGCAAGGCGGATGCCGCTGCCGGTTCCTGCGCGATGAAAGTCTTCACTCTCTGGTTGATGGCTCCAAAATCAAGCTTCTCAAGCTCACGCGTCACGGTGATATCGAGGATGTTTATTCTCCTGTCGAATATCTCCGAATACGGATAGTTCGTTTCCGGGTTCCAACCGTTCGACGCCACGGCGGTCAGATGATACTTTCCACCGGGGAAATAATTCGGATTGAATTCAAAACGCGCCTCGATCAGGCCCGGCTCGGCTGCGATGTTGCCGCTGGTCTGGCCGGTCGACTGCCAAAATACGAATACCCCATCGCTGCGAAAGATCCGCAAACCGATGTCCAAAGCGGGCACAGGCCGTATAACCTCGGCTTTTATGACAATGGTAAAGGGCTGACGCTCGCGAACGACCAGCGTCGTCGTATTCTCGGCCACCAGAGTGGCGTCCAATATTTTGACGTCACCCATCTGGGTGCGCGTTAAGGCTCTGACGGTGCTTCGCTGCGCTATTTCATCCACAACCGGCAACAGACCCTCGGCGCGAAGGATTTGCCAGCCCTCGGCGTTTTTTGGACGAATATCCGTATTGCAACGCACCCATTCGCCGGTGCGGTCGTCGAGATATTCGACGATGAGCCGTTCCAGTGACGCCGTCGATTGAAAAGCAAACTCGAGAGAAAGCGGCATTTCGGACGATAGATCCGTGGGCTTCCGCAACAGCAGATGTCCGCCTTTTTGTTTTCCCGTCGTCGCGCTGAGAGCGCGGCAGAATCGGCCCCGATGCTCGTGAATGCGGCCCCATTCCGAATTGAGCACGTCGAATTGCGATTCTCCCGGGCTATGGAGCTCCATCGAGACCGGTACTTTTTTGCCCGCTAATGTCGCTACACAATCCGCAATGTAATGGATATCGCGAAATGGCTTTCCGGTATCAGGAAGAATCCGTAATCGCCAATACTCCGCGGCACCGGCAAGGTCCTCCGGAAATGCTGAGCCGAATCTTTCTTGAGCGCGCCGGCCATTGTGCACGCGGACGTTTTCGTCCTCCCGACGGCGAAAATCGGCTTCATAAGCTTTCAATACTTCCTCGACCGGTCCATCCATCCGGATGGCGCCCTTGTCCATCCAGACGACCCGGTTGCACATCAACGAAATGGAACTCAAGGAGTGACTGACATAGAGAAGCGATCGCCCGCGGTGGCACAACTCGAGCATGCGCGCCGTGGCCTTTCCGATAAAATAGCCGTCCCCGACTCCTAGTACTTCGTCGATAACAAGAATATCGGGCGAGAACGCCGTGGATATGGCGAAGGCGAGGCGCGCATTCATGCCTGAAGAATAGGTACGCACGGGCAAGTGGATGAACGAGCCGAGTTCCGTGAAATCGACGATTTCCTCAGTCATCGGGGCGATGCGTTCGTTCGGAATCCCCATCACGGCAAGATTGAAGCGAATATTTTCCAATCCCGTGTCGTGATCATTCAGAAATGACGTTAGCGAGAGCATGGATGAAAGTTTGCCGTGGACGGTGACCCGCCCGGTCGTTGCTGTGAGGTTGTCGGTGATAATCTTGAGCAGGGTGGTCTTGCCGGCGCCATTGGCTCCAACGATGCCGACCCGTTCGCCTTCGGCGATGGAGAGGTTGATGTCGCGTAGTGCCCAGAACACGTCGTGCCGGGGCTTGCGCAGGAAGAATTCGAGCAGAATATCTGCAGGGCTGGTGTAGAGCGAAAACGCCTTCGAGACGCCTTCGATGGTGATGGCCGGCTTGGTCATAGGACATTACCGAACATCGGTTTGAGCTTGCGGAACAGACGATATCCAATGACCAGGATAATCAAACTGAAGGCTATATTGATAGCCCAGGCCCAAGGATGCTCGATGCGTCCAAAGTAAAGTGCATCCTGATAACACCAAATCACGTAGCTGAACGGATTGGCATAAAGGAGAGGCCGGAAAGGAGGCGGAATCATGCTGGGTAGATAAATTGCGGGCATCAGATAAATGTTCACCACACAAAAAAGCTGAACCATTTCCCGGACATCGCGTAGGAACACGCCGAGGGATGACAACACAAATGCCAACCCTGCCGTAGCGGCAAGTTGGAGGAGCGCAATCGGCACTATTAGAATAAATGTCCAATACGCGGCGTGTTCGCGCAGGACATCGTAAAGTGTCAAGAAGACGACGCCTAGAATCAGCACGATGCCACTCGAAAGGGCCGACCGCAGAGGCAAAACTTCGACCGGAAAAATCTGTTGCTTGACCAACGTGGCGTTCGACACGATGGCGCTCACACCCTTGGTTATGCCTTGCTGAAACGCCATCCACGGCACTAGCCCGCTTAAAACGTATGCAGTGTAATCGAGCGGCAATTCGACGCTTCCACCGATATGCGCGCGGAAAATGAGGTTGAAGATCGCGGTGTAAACGGCCAATAGAAACAGCGGATGGCCTATTACCCAAAAGGCGCCCAACAACTGCCCGGCATGAGGCTCGACAATCTCCCGTCGCGTCAGCAACAGGAGGAGTCGGGCGTGCCGACGCAAGATGCCGAGAAGTTCGCGGTACGCGCGTGCATAGCCCGGAATATCGATGAGCTTACCCATGCTCCTATCCGTTGCGCGGACGCGATCGGTCATAGAAATTCGCGGCAGAAGTTCTCGACGTAGAGCAGCGACCAAATGAACAGGCGCCGGTTCTCCCGCCCCTCAAGATGGTCGCTGACGAGATCGCGCACCGCGTTCCGATCGAGGTAGTCGTAGAGGGCGGCACGGTCATTATCGACGATGCTGCGCACGTAGTCGATGCTCTGGCCCTTGAACCAGCTCGCATCTGGTGCCGAAAAACCCTGCTTCTCGCGCGCGGCCACGTCCTCAGGCACGTAGCGGGTCATCATCCGACGCAGCAGCAGCTTGCCGTCGTTGGTCTTCTGGAAATATCGGGCGGTCTTGGCGCCCGGCTCGTTCTCGTTGAGCCGTATCACCTTGCCGAGCTTGCCGAGCTTCAGGCGGCAGGGCAGGCGCTGGGCGAAATCCACCAGGTCGTTATCGAGGAACGGCACTCGCGATTCCAGCGAATGGGCCATGGAAAGCTTGTCCTCGACCACGAGCAGGCCGTGCAGAAATGTCTTCGCCTCGAGATAGAGGCTCTGGTTGATGTAGTCCTCCGGCCCGGTCGGCGCGACGGCGTGGCCGTTGAACACGTCGCGGAAGATGTCACGGGTGCGCACCTCCCGCACTTGACCCCACACCGGGGCGAAGATGCGCTCGATCGCGCCGTTGGGGATCAGCCGCTGCCAATAGGCATAGTACTTGTCGATGTAGTTCTCGAAGCCGTCGTTGGTGACGGCGCGGTAATAGCGCCAGGGATAGCCGCCAAACAGCTCGTCGCCGCCAGTGCCCGCGAGCACCACTGTCACGAAGCTGCTGGCGAGCTGCGCGGCATAGTAGTTGGGATAGCTCTGGCCGACACGCGGCTCTTCGAGATGTTGGACCAGGCGCGGAACCACCCGCTCCATGTCGCCGGCCTTCAACACCATCTCGTAATGCTCGGTCTTGAAATGGTTGGAAAGCCGCTCGGCAGCCGCGCGCTCGTCGAAGCTGAGCTCGATGCCCGAGGCCGAGGTCAGGTCGAAGCCGCAGGTGAAGGTCCGCATATAGGGCAGCTGGCGGGAGGCCAGGGCCACGATCGAGGCCGAATCCAGGCCGCCCGAAAGATAGGAGCCGACATCCACGTCGCTGACCAGCTGACGGCCGACGGCCTGACGGAACAGAAAGTCGAGCTCGTCAAGATAGTCCTCATCGCTGCGGGAGTTTGACGGCTCTTGGAACGTGTAATCCCAGTAGCGGCGTACCGCCACGGGACGGGCCTCGCCGTCGCCGGGCGCCGGCAGGGCCAATTCCAGGACGCATCCGGCCGGCAGCATTCGCACGCCCTCGAAGAGCGTGCGGTCGGTGAAGAAGTTCTGGAACGTGAAATATTCCATCAGCGCCGGAAGGTTCATGCGCGCACGCAGCGCACCCTGGGCCAGCAGCGCCTTCACCTCCGAGCCGAACAGGAATGTCCCGTTCGCCTGGGCGTAGTAGAGCGGCTTGATGCCGAAGCGGTCGCGCGCGAGCAGCAAACGCCGCTCCTGCCGGTCCCACAACGCGAAGGCGAACATGCCGTTGAGGCGCACCACGCAATCCGGCCCGTATTCCGCCAGCATATGCAGCAGCACCTCAGTGTCGGAGCGGGAACGGAAAAGGTGGCCCTTGCTCTCGAGCTCGGTACGTAAAGTGGCGAAATTGTAGATCTCACCGTTGAAGGTGATGGCGAAGCGTCCGTCGGGCGTCTGCATCGGCTGATGGGCCGCAGGCGTAAGATCGAGTACGGCGAGTCGCCGATTGCCGAGCGCCACCGGGCCTTCGGCCCAGAACCCTTCGCCGTCGGGCCCGCGATGGGCGATGCTCGCCATCATGCGCTGAAGCTGGACTGACGCTGCGGGTGCTCCGTTAAGTTGGACGATGCCGGCTATGCCGCACATGGAAAACTCTTGTCGCGATTCGTCATTAGACGGGCGTCTTCCCGCGTTGAACTTCGATCTGCCCGATATGACTTTTACGCCAAGCGATGAGCCGGCGCAGTCCATCCTCGAGCGGAATCCGCGCCTCGAAGGCGATTTCCGTTTTTGCCTTGGCCGTCGAGCCGATGCGATTGCGCACCAATGTCGCCTGGCTGCGCGGAGCATATGCGATCGGTTGGTTGCAACCCGTCAATTGGAGCAGCATCTCGGCAAGTTGCTTCAATGACGTCCGCTTGCCGGTGCCGACATTATAAAAGCGGTCGACAGTTGCGACCTTCATGGCGCAGATGTTCGCCTGTGCACAGTCCTCGACCGCGACAAAATCGAATGCCTCGCTGCCGTCGCCAAGAATGGTCGGCCCCTCACCGCGATCGATAGCATCCAGCATGCGCATGATCACCGCGATGTAGGCGCCACGATAATCCTGCCGCGGGCCGTAGACATTCATGTAGCGAAGGCCGCAAAAACCGAGCCCGTAGCGGTGATGGAACGCGCGCGCCATCGCCTCACCCGCGATCTTGGTCGCGCCGTAGAAATTCTTGTTGTTGAACGGGTGCTCCTCGGTCATCGGTTCCTCGACCGCGTCGCCGTAAACCGAAGCAGATGATGAATATATCAGGCGCTTCACACCTTGCGTGACACAGGCCTCGAGCACGTTGAACGTCCCCCGGATATTCACGTCAAAAGCCGCGCGCGGGAATTCATGGCATTGCAAGAGCCAAAGTGCGGCGAAATGGAACGCGCCGTCGGCGCCCTTGAGCGCGGCGTTCAGGATATCGGTCTGGCAGATGTCGCCGCCGACGTCGAAAATCCTGACGCGTGGGTCGCGCAGCGCCTCAGTCAGATTCTCGCGTGTGCCACGCGCGAAATTATCGTAGATGACGATCTCGCCGACGTCCTCGCGGACGAGCGCATCGGCCGTGTGCGAGCCAATCAGGCCAGCGCCGCCAAGCACCACGAATTTCTTGCCGCGAATGTCCATCTTGCCGGCTATAATGCGGATTGCAGGGAATTTAGCATGCCGCGCGCACCGCCGCTGCGATGCGGTCCTGGGTCGCTTCGTCGAGATAAGGATGCATCGGCAGGCTCAACACGCGCTGCGACAGCCATTCGGAACGCGGGACGCCCCCGGGCGCCGACGGGTAATGCCGGTAGCCGGTCTGTTGCGTGAGCGCGAGCGGGTAATAGATCGCGGTGGGTATACCCGCCACCTTGCATTCCGCCTGGATGCGGTCCCGTCGGTCGCTGACGATGGTGTATTGCGCCCATACCGAGGTCGCTCCGGACGTCAACCTCGGTACGGTCACGGTTCCGCCGAACCGTTCGGTGTAACGTTCTGCCACGCGCTGGCGAGCGGAAATCTCGTCATCGAAGATCTCGAGTTTCTCGAGCAGGATTGCGGCCTGTATTGTGTCGAGCCGGCCGTTCATGCCGACGCGCACGTTGTCGTATTTATTGCTCCCTTGGCCGTGCATGCGCAGCGAACGTAGCAATTCGGCAAGCGCTGCGTCGTCGGTCAATACCGCGCCGCCGTCGCCGTAGCAGCCCAGGGGTTTTGCCGGGAAGAAGCTGGTCGCCGTCGCGATGCCGAAACCGCCAGTTCGGCGATTATCGAGCGTCGCACCAAAGCTTTGTGCCGCGTCGGCGAGGACAAACAGACCGTGCCTTTCGGCGATAGGCAGGATGGCGCGGTAATCCGCGGGCTGGCCGAAGAGATCGACCGGGATCACCGCGCGCGGTTTCAGCCCCTGCTGCGCCGCGGTCGGAATGGCAGCGGCCAAGCTGGCCGGATCGAGATTGAAGGTATCGGCAAGCACGTCAACGAAGACCGGGGTTGCGCCGAGCCAAGCGACGACCTCGGCGGTGGCGACGAACGTGAAGGCCGGCACAAAAACAGCATCGCCCGGCTTGATGCCCTGCGCCATCAGCACCAACGCCAGGGCATCGGTGCCATTGGCGCAGGTGATGCAGTGGTTCACACCTGCGAAAGCCGCAAGTCTGGCTTCAAGTTCCTGGACCTCGGGTCCCAGGATATACGCGCCGTGATCGACGACGCGCCGGATGGCGGCGTCGAGTCTGGCGCCCAGCCGGGCGCGCTGCGTCCTTAGGTCATTGAACGGGATTTGGGCAGGGCGAGGGCTATCGGGCATCCTTAATCTCGAGCGGAACCAATCTCTCGCCTTTTTCGTGATAGCGCGTGCCCTCGATAGGGCAAACTAGGTCGGCGCCAAGCCGCGCGCCGGCCCGGCTCATCCAGCCGACCCTTCGCGCCGGGTTGCCCATCACGAGGGCGTAGTCGGGAACATCCCTGGTCACCACCGCGCCGGCGGCTACGAAGGCATAGGCCCCGATCATGTGGCCGCAGATGATCGTGGCGTTGGCGCCGATGGTGGCACTGTGCTTTACCAAAGTCGGCTTGAACTCGGCCTTGCGTTCGATCTCGGCGCGGGGATTGACGACGTTGGTGAAGACGCAAGACGGCCCGCAAAAAACGCCATCCTCGAGCGTAACGCCCCTGTAGACCGAGACATTGTTCTGTATCTTGCAATTGTCGCCGATCGCGACATCTGGTCCGGCGACAACGTTCTGTCCGAGGACGCAGTTCTTGCCGATGCGGGTACGCGGCAGCACATGGCTGAAATGCCAGATCTTCGTTCCCGCGCCGATGCGACAACCCTCGTCAATAAAGGCCGTCTCATGAATTTGCACGCCTGGGAAATCGGCCGCGGTCCGCCTGCCCCTTGTTTGCTTGAGCGCGGCGGTTGCCGCATCGAGCACGCGCAGCACGCGGAGACCCTCTCGGCCGTCAGTGCGCGGCGTTGCCCGAGTCCTGATGCAATCGAGAAAATGTTGCATTTCGAGGAGAAGCGGCTCCCCTTCGGGAACGGCAATCGCTTCCCCTGCGACGCGTTGCGGCACCGGCAATTGATCCTGCCATTCTATGCCGTGGCGATAGAGCACGAGCTTTTCTGGCCAGGGGTTTCCGTCGTCGAACACGGCCATCGCCTGGGCGCCGATCGCTACCAACTTCTGTTCTTTGAAGGGATGCAGCCATGATACGAATATGTGTGCATGCGCACCACCGGGGAAGGCGAGGCAGGTGGTCGTCACGTCGGCAACCTCCAGATTGAGGTAGCCCGCGCCCTCCGCCGATATCGAGAAAGGCTCTGCGTCGACCAACGCCAGGATCATCGAGATGTCGTGCGGCGCGAAGGACCAGAGAACGGTTTCCTCGCGCCGGATCTTCCCCAGATTCAGCCGGTTGGAATAGACGTAGTGCAACCTGCCCAGCTCGCCCGCCGCGACCATCTCCTTAAGCTTCAGAAAAGCGGGATGGTATTGCAGCAGATGGCCTACCATGAGAATGCGCCCGCGCGCCGCGGCCAGTTCGCACAACGCAGTGGCCTCGGGCAGATTGAGGGCAAGCGGTTTCTCGACAAATACGTCCTTGCCCGCCTCAATGGCCTCGCGCGCCAGCTGGCCATGCAAGGCCGCTGGTGCGGCGATCGCGATCGCTGCGATCGCCCTGTCATCGAGAACCTGCCGCCACGCGCGGACGGCAACGCCGTGTGCGATTCCCGCGGCCTGCGCGGCGGATGGATCGCTGTCGCAGACCGCGGCAAGGGCGCCGAGAGCGGCCAGATTGCGCACGACGTTCCTGCCCCAGTAGCCAACGCCGACAGCGGCAATGTGCGGAGCCGTGCGTGCTTCCGTGCGCCCCGCCGCCAGAATGTTGGTTGAAGGTTGCGTCAAGCCGAAATCCCCGATGTCCATGCTACCGCAGTCCGGGCGAATCGCTTTGCACCTCGGAGCAAATTCGGGTTCGCCGCCGCATCGGTACAGCGGCCTGGTTTGGTCGAGAAACTCAAAGAGGATCTGGATCCGGCGATCACGCGCGCTCCCTCAGGCCGTGGCGGCGCCTGTCGACGTTCAGAAAAGGCCGGGGCGAAGACCGCGACGTCATTGCAGGATCGCGCCGCGCCGCGCGCCGCGGCGAAACTCCGCTGCGGCGCATGCGAATCAGTCACCAAGATCGCATTGATGCCGCCAGGTTTCGCCAATGCGGCGGCTCGCTGGAGATCGGTGACGACCGGCAGGTCGGCGCGGCGCGCACGGCCGAAGTTGCGATCAATGACGCAAATGATATCGCCCTCCGCTTCTGCGGCGCTGAGCACCGCAACCTCGGCGAGCCCACCCGCGCCATAGAGCGCGATGCGGCGCCGACCGCTGTCACGGCACGCGGTCATTCTGCTCGGGGTGCTCAATGCAGTCGAACGCAACAGCAGCGTGACCCAGCGCAATTTCGCCCGCAGCTCAACATCGCGCTCGGCCTCGCCAACGCTTACCTGAAGCACCCCGCCAAGAAGGGCTTCATCAAGATTCACGAGGCACCGCTCAACCGTTATGCGTATTACCTGACGCCGTACGGTTTTGCCGAGAAGAGCTGGCTCACGACAAAATATCTTTCGTTCTCCTTCGATTTCTTCCGCCAGGCTCGCCAAGACTGCATTGCACTTCTGCCTGCCTTCTCCGCCTTCGCGCTTTGGCTGCGCCCGTTCGCCATCCCTCGTCCCCTTATTTTTGGTGTTCATAACATGAACGACATGCCTTCGTAACGTGATGGCTACGGCCTTCGCGGCCGGACTCGTGCCGCGGCGTGGCCGAAAATCCAGCCTCAGGCCTTGATGATCTTGGGCGAGACAAAGCCGAGTCGGGCGTAAATGTTGCGCGTGTCGAGCACTAGCGGGCAGGCGTCGAGGACCGCACCGTAATCGACGCCGTCGTGGTCGGTGGCGATCAGAGCGGCATCAAATCCCCTGAGCGCGGAGGCGTCGAGTGCGATCGAGCGCCGTCCCGCCAAACCCGGGTATTCGCGGACCCGCGGGATATTGGCGATGAATGGGTCGTGATAGGCAACCCTGGCGCCACGACTCTCAAGCAGCTCCATAAGCTTGAGGCTCGGGCTCTCGCGCGCGTCGTCGATGTTCTTCTTGTAAGCGAGGCCGAGCAAAAGAATGTTCGCACGCTCGAGGCTTTTGGCGCTTCGGCTGCTCAAGGCGCGAGCGAGGCCCTCGACTATATGGGCGGGCATCGCCGTGTTCACCTCGCCTGCAAGCTCGATGAAGCGTGTCGCTACGCCGTATTCGCGCGCCTTCCATGTCAGATAAAACGGGTCGATCGGTATGCAGTGACCGCCTAGGCCGGGGCCGGGATAGAATGGCATATAGCCGAACGGTTTCGTCCTGGCGGCCTCGATCACCTCCCAGACGTCGATGCCCATGGCGTCGAAGACCAGCTTGAGTTCGTTGACAAGCGCGATGTTGACGGCACGAAAAATGTTCTCGGTTAGCTTCACCGCTTCGGCAGACCCCACGCTTGAAACCGGCACCGTGCCGACGACAAAGCGATCGTATAACGCACAAGTCAATGCGAGGGCATCGGGGCCGTCGCCGCCTACTACCTTGGGAATGCGCGCCGTATGGAATTCGGCGTTGCCGGGGTCCTCCCTTTCGGGCGAATAAGCGAGAAAGAAATCCTTGCCAGATTTGAGGCCGGAGGCTTCGAGAATCGGCTTCATGATTTCGCCGGTGGTACCCGGATAGGTCGTCGATTCAAGCACGATTAGCTGTCCACGCTTCAGATGCGGCGCGATCGCCTCGGAGGTGCGTACAACAAAGCTCAAATCCGGCTCGCGCTGGCGCGTCAAGGGCGTCGGTACGCAGATCAGGATGGCATCGACCGAGTGGATCGCCGTGAAATCAGTTTCGGCGCGGAAGCGCCGCTCAGATACGAATTCGGCGATGGTGGTCGCCGGAATATGACGAATGTAGGATCTTCCCGCGTTAAGCGCGGCAACCTTCTCGGGATCACTGTCGAAGCCGGTGACCGCAAAGCCGCTACGCGCGATGGCAACGACCAGCGGCAGGCCGACATAACCGAGACCGACTACGCCGATCGACGCCTCACGCGCGACAATGCGACGGTAAAGCATATCCGCCGCCGCGCTCTTGAGCTTGGGTCCGGAAACCTCTCTGTTGTCCATTATTTCCTTTGCGCCTGCTTACGCCGCAGAGCCCTTAGCACGCGGAACTGGCCATACTCAAGAGTCGTCCGTGAAGAATCGTAGGCGGATGATTTTCAGGCTGGTTGAGGCGGCGGCCGAGTCTCGATGAGCGCCTGGATGAGGGCACGCAAAAGCGCGGCGAGCCAGCGCAGCAGAAGGCCGAAGTTG
>Ga0307373_10000121_pt1 | contig 135165 bp, 102 predicted proteins | sample OX2MG_FD_202534 | JGI IMG/M metagenome (GOLD analysis project Ga0307373, IMG submission 202534) | Soil microbial communities from Risofladan, Vaasa, Finland - OX-2 | ecosystem: Environmental > Terrestrial > Soil > Coastal area > Acid sulfate soil | place: Finland: Risofladan, Vaasa... | reverse complement strand
GGGGGGAGGAGGCGCCGGCGAGTGAGCAGTACCGCAATTGACGTCACGCGTGTCGATGCCCCGTCATATATCGATCGCTGGTACGTGCTGATCGTGATGTGCCTGATCTATACGATCAACATCGCCGATCGGTACGTCATGTCGACGATCCTGGAGCCGATCCGGCTGGAATTGCACTTGACCGATTCCGGCATCGCCGTGCTCACCGGCGTCTCGCTCGGCCTGTTCTACGTCACCTTCGGGATTCCGATTTCCTGGCTCGCGGACCGCTCGAACCGCCGCAACATCCTGGCGCTATCCCTCGTGACCTGGTCGGCCATGACCGCGCTCTGCGGATTGTCGCGCACCTACTGGCAGCTGTTGGCGGCGCGCGTCGGCGTCGGCGTCGGCGAGGCGGGCGGCACGCCGCCGTCGGCGGCGATCGTCGCGGATTATTTTCCGCCGGATCGACGGCCGATGGCCTTGACGGTTCTCGCGCTCGGCGCGCCGTTCGGCGCCTGGGTCGGCTACGACATGGCCGGCGCCATCGCCCATGCGTTCGGCTGGCGCGTTGCGCTGTTCGCGCTCGGCATACCGGGAGCGATCGTCGGCGCGCTCGTCTACTTGACGATACGCGAACCGAAGCGCGGACGACTCGATGCGCTCGTGGATCATCACAAGCCGTCGCTGCTCGACAGCATGCGCTTCTTGTGGCGCCAGAAGGCCGCCTTTCACGTCGTCATGGGCGGCGGGGTCTGCGCGCTGTGGGGGTGGGGCCTCATCTGGTGGACGCCGACGTTCCTGACGCGCAGCTACGGGCTGAACGTCGCGCAGGCCGGCAGCGCGCTCGGGTGGATTCATTTGATCGGCGGTTCCGTCGCCACCGTCGGCACGGCGTGGCTGTTGTCGCGGCCGTTCATGGCGGATCCACGCAAGGTCGTCTGGGTCTTGGGAATCGGTGTCGGCGTGACGACGATTCCATCGTTTCTCGCCTATTTCACCCATACGCTGTGGATCGCCAAACTGATGTTTTGGCTGTTCATCCCGGCCATCTACTTTTACATCGGTCCGTGCTTCGGCCTGCTGCAGAATCTCGCGCCGTGCCATATGCGCTCGATGTTCATCGCCATATCCCTGCTGGTCGCCAACATCTTCAATCTGATCGTCGCGCCGCAGGCCGTCGGCTTCATGAGCGACCGGTTCGCGGGCGCCCATGGCGCGGACGCCGCGTCACTGCGCCTGGCCTTGCTCATCCTGGCGCCGAGCGGCTTCTGGGCGACGTATCATTTTTATTTGGCCGCCAAGACCATCGTCAAGGACCAGGAGCGGGCGATAGGCTATACGAAAGCCCGGTCCCCGTAGACGCCCGCGCGCGACGCCATGCCGAAGGCGACGATCGATCGACGTTGGCTGCCGTTGAACGCGCTGCGCGCGTTCGAAGGCGTCGCCAAGCACAGCAGTTTCACGGCGGCGGCGAATGCGCTGCTGATTTCGCAGAGCGCCTTGTCGCGCCACGTGATCGCGCTCGAGAAATTGATCGGTGCGCAACTGTTCGAGCGCCGCCCGCACGCACTGGCGCTGACCAAAGCCGGACAGCACCTGCTGCCGGCCGTGATCAAATCCTTCGACCGGTTGGAGTACGCGCTCGACGAGGTCCGCAATCAGGGGACACCGATTCTGCGCACGCTGCGCGTGCAGATGCCGCCGAGCTTCGCGGTGCACCTGGCGGTGCCGATCCTGCGCGACTTTCGCCGCGTCGTCGCCGAGGTGGAAATCGATCTCATCAGCCCCTACGGCGTCGGGCCGCCGCAGGGCGACGTCGACGTCGCGGTCGTTTATTCGAAGCCGGCCGTGACGGATATGGTCCGCGATCTGCTTTGGCCGGTGCGCATGAGCGTCCTCTGCCATCCGGACATCGCCGCGCGCTGCGCCGGCCACAGCCTGCACGACTTCATCGCGGCGAACGAAATAGTGCACGTGCGCTTGAGCGACATGCCGCGCCACCATTTGTGGCTGCAATTCGCGCGCCATGCGAACCTTGCCACACTGAACGTCGAGCGCGGCCTGGTGTTCGACACCGCGGTGCTCGCCGTGCAATACGCACTGAGCGGCGAGGGCCTGGCGTTGGTCGATACGAATTTGTTCGCCGAGGAAATGCGCGCCGGGCGCCTCGTCAAACCGTTCGACGTCAACTTCGACGACGGCTACGGATATTATCTGATCACGCACCCGGAAGCCTTGAGCGATACGGCGATCGCGTTGTTTCGCTCGTGGCTGATCGAGCGTTTCGGCAGCGGCGCGGCCGGCATCCCGGCGGCCTCGTCGACCGCGCATTTGGCGGTTCCCAATCCCTGATACCGGAGATGACTGCATTGGAGACGACATGAAAACCCACGCAAAGGTGGTCGTGATCGGCGGCGGCGTCGTCGGCACCAGCGTTCTTTACCATTTGACCAAGGCCGGCTGGAAGGACGTGCTGTTGGTCGAGCGCGCCGAGCTGACTTCGGGTTCCACTTGGCATGCGGCCGGCGGCATGCACACCGTCAACGGCGATCCGAACGTCGCCAAGCTGCAGCAATACACGATCAAGCTTTACGACGAGATCGAGAGGATTTCCGGGCAATCCTGCGGCATGCACATCACCGGCGGCGTGATGCTCGCCGGCACCCGCGAACGGCTCGATTGGCTGAAGATGGCGAAGGCACGCGGCCGCTATCTGGGCATGGATCTGGAAATCATATCGGTCGACGAGGCGGCGAAGCTCTTTCCGCTGATGGAAAAGAGGCATTTCACGGGCGCGTTGTACGATCCGATCGAGGGTCACGTCGATCCGTACGGGGTTACTCATGCGTATGCGAAATCGGCGCAAATCGGCGGCGCCGAGCTCGTGCGCCGAACGCGAGTCACGGACCTGCGGCCGCGCCGGGACGGCACTTGGGACGTGATCACCGACCACGGCAACGTCCACGCCGAACACGTCGTCAACGCGGCAGGTTTGTGGGCGCGCGAAGTGGGGCGGATGGCCGGTCTCGAGCTGCCGGTGCTGGCGATGGAACATCAATATCTGATCACCGGCGACATGCCGCAACTCGTCGGCAAGAAGGAAAGCCTGCATTGCATCGATTTCGAGGGCGAGATCTACATCCGCCAGGAGCGCGGCGGCATGCTGATGGGCACCTACGAGCGCGCCGGCGTCCCGTGGTCGCCGCTGCAAACGCCTTGGGACTTCGGCCAGGACCTGTTGGCAAACGACCTGGAGCGCATCGCGCCGAGCCTCGAGGTGGGCTTCGAGCATTTTCCCGCGCTCGGCGCCGCCGGGATCCGTAAGGTCGTCAACGGCCCGTTCACGTTCGCGCCGGACGGCAATCCGCTGGTGGGGCCGATCCGGGGCTTGCGCAATTTCTGGGTCGCTTGCGGCGTCATGGCGGGGTTCAGCCAAGGCGGCGGCGTCGGTCTCGCGCTGTCGCAATGGATGGTCGAGGGCGATCCCGGCGCGGACATCTGGGGAATGGACGTCGCACGCTACGGCGACTGGACGACGCTCGCCTATACCAATGCGAAGGTGCGCGAAAATTATTCGCGGCGCTTCCGGATACGCTTCCCGAACGAAGAGCTCACTGCGGCGCGCCCGCTGCGAACCACGCCGATCTACGAGAGGCTGCAGGCGCAGCATGCGGTGTTCGGCGACTATTGCGGACTCGAACACGCTTTGTGGTTCGCACCTTCGGCTGCCGAGGCCGAGGACCAGATCAGCTTCCGCCGCTCGAACGCGCATCCGCACGTCGCCGCCGAATGCAAGGCGGTGCGGGACGGCGTCGGTCTCCTGGAGATCTCCAACTACGGCAAATTCGAAATCACGGGAGCGGGCGCAGCCGACTGGCTGTCGCGCATCGTCGCCAATCGGCTTCCGCGGGTCGGACGCATCGCCTTGACGCCGATGCTCAACGAGCGAGGCAAGCTGATCGGCGACTTCACGATCTGCCGCCTCGCCGACGAGCATCTGTTGCTGATCGGCACCTATGCGGCGGAAGTCCACTATATGCGCTGGTTCGAGCGGCATGCGCCGCCGGCCGGCGTGACGGTACGCCCCTGCGCAATGCAATACGTGGGGTTGTCGGTCGCGGGACCGGAATCGCGAGCGCTGTTGCAGAGCTTGGTGCGGGACGACCTGGCGAACGCGGCGTTTCCGTTTCTGTCGTTCCGTCGCATGGCAGTGGGCATGGTTCCCGCCTACGTCGGCAGAATCTCGTTCACCGGCGATCTGGGCTACGAGATCTGGGTGACGAGCGAGTACCAGCGCGCGCTTTTCGACTTGTTGATGCAGGCGGGACGGGCTCACGGCATCAAGTGCATCGGCGGGCGGGCATTGAATTCGATGCGCATCGAGAAGAGCTTCGGCAGCTGGGCGCGCGAATATCGCCCCATCTACGGGCCGATCGAGGCGGGTCTCGGGCGCTTCGTCGATTTCGCCAAAGGCGATTTCATCGGCGCCGCCGCCGCCGCCGCGCAGCGCGCGGACGGCGGCAAGCTGCGGCTGGTGACCTTCAAAGTGGATGCGGTCGACGCCGATGCGCTCGGCGACGAACCCGTCTGGCATGACGGCAAAGTCGTCGGTTGGGTAACCTCCGGTGCTTACGGCTTTCGCGTCGGCGCATCGATCGCGCTCGCCTACATCCCCGCGCAATTGGCCGACGCCGAATCCGGCTTCGAGATTGAACTCATCGGCGAGCGCCGCAGGGCGACGCTGCAGGCGGCGGCGCCGTTCGATCCGAGCGGTTCGCGCATGCGCGGCTGAATGTTCGCTAGCAGACGGACGCCGCGCGCGGCGCGCATCATCATCTCGGCTGCCTACCAACGGAAGGACTATTTATGATGAAAAACATTACCACGGCCGTCGCGGTCGTCGCCGCCGCAGCGCTTTTCGGCCCCATCGTAGTTCACGCAGGCGACAGCGCGGGCAGCGTGGATCGTTCGCATCCGAAAGCGTTCGTGAAGGATTCGGCGATCACCACCGCGATCAAGACGAAGCTCGCCGCCGAGCACATCACCAGCTTGGGCCGCATTCACGTCGACACCGACGCGAACGGCGTCGTTTGGCTGCGCGGCACGGCGCGCACGCAGCAAGCGGCGAACACGGCGGTATCGATCGCCCGCGACACCCCGGGAGTCAAGGACGTGCGCAGTCATATCAGCGTCCGCAAGGACGACTGAAGCCGGACTCGAGACGACCGGCTGTGAATCGGCTGCGCGTCGCGAGCGGCGCGCAGCCCGCATGCATTCAGAAACTCCCGCGGATCGGCACGGGTATCGGGCAAGCGGCCGGCCCAAGTAGCTACATGAGGGCGCTCGCCTGAGGTCGAAATCAACCCGTTTGTCGCGCGTGTCCCCGTGGGACAATGACGATCTTCTGCGTGAAGAGCGCTTCAGCATTGAGCGGCTCGAGGAGCATGCGCGCAGCCTCGCGGTTGCGCAGCAGGTCACGCCACAACCAAAACCGCGGCCTTCGCTCGCCGCGCGACTCGCCGACAACGACGGCGCGTTGCTCGCTTGCTATCGGGCTATCGCCGCCGCTGCTCGAGACGGGCAGGCGGCAACACCGGCCGCTGAATGGCTGCTCGACAACTTTCACGTCGTCGAGATACAAATCCGCGAAATCCGCGAAGATCTACCGCCGGGATTCTACCGGGAGCTGCCGAAGCTCAAGGAAGGTCCGCTCGAGGGCTATCCGCGCGTGCTCGGCATCGCTTGGGCGTTCGTCGCGCATACCGACAGCCACTTCGAGTACGAGGCATTGCGTAGATTCGTGCAGGCATACCAGCGCGTTCAACCGCTGACCATCGGCGAATTGTGGGCGGTCGCGATCACGGTTCGAATCGTACTCATCGAAAATCTGCGCCGCGCCGCGCAGCGCATCGTCACCAGCCGCGCCGCCCGCCACCGAGCCGACACGCTCGCGGATCGGCTGCTGGGCGTCAACGGAGCTGCGCCGGATCCCGAGGCGCTGGGCCGCGGCGATGGGTTCTCGACGCTTGCCGCGCCATTCGTCGTGCAACTCGTCCAGCGCCTGCGCGATCAGGATCCGCAGGTCACGCCGGCGCTGTTGTGGCTGGAGAAGCGTCTGTCGGCGCAAGGCACGACATCGGAGGCGGTGGTCCGCGAGGAGCATGCGCGTCAGGGCGGGTCGAATGTGACGGTACGCAACGTCATCACCAGCATGCGCCTGATCGCCGACACGGATTGGGCGAAATTCGTCGAAAGCGTGAGTCTGGTCGATGAAGCGTTGCGCGCCGGCAGCAATTTCGCCGCGATGGATTTCGCGAGTCGAAACCTGTATCGCACCGCGGTCGAAGACCTCTCCCGGGGATCCAAACGCACCGAGCGGCAGATCGCCGATATGGCGGTCGCCGCGGCAGGCGATGCGTCGGGCGCGCGGCGGCGCGATCCGGGCTACCACCTGATCGCGGCGGGGCGCCCCGCATTCGAGGCGCAAATCGGCTATCGCGCCAGAATATCCCGCTGGCCACGGCGTCTCGTCTTGCGCCTTGGGCCCGCCGCCTACATCGGCGCCGTCGGTTTGACCACGGTAGCAGCGCTCTGTCTCGGTCTGCAGGCGGTCGATACGCGGCAGATCGGCGGCTGGACGCTGCTGTCGCTCGCGATCCTGGGGTGCATACCGGCGATCGATGTCGCGGTCGCGCTCGTCAATAGGGCCGTGGCGCGCGGCTTCGGCGCGACCTTGTTGCCCGGACTTGCGCTGCGCGATGGAATACCCCGGGAATTGCGCACCCTGGTGGTCGTGCCGACCCTGTTGACCTCCCTGCAGGCGATCGCGGCTCAGATCGAGCGCCTGGAAGTGCATTACCTCGCATCCGGCGGCGGCGAATTGTACTTCGCGATGCTTTCCGACTGGGAAGATGCCCCGGCGGAACACCTCGCCGGCGACGAATCATTGCGCCGGGCCGCCGACCTCGGCATTGCGCGCCTGAACGCCCGTTACGCGCAGGGCGGCACAAACGCTCGATTTTTCCTGCTGCATAGACGGCGTGTGTGGAGCGGCGTGCAGCGGTGCTGGATGGGTTGGGAGCGCAAACGCGGCAAACTGCATGAGTTGAACCGCCTGCTGCGCGGCGCCACGGACACCAGCTTTGCAAGCGAAGACTGGCAGGCGCCGATCGTGCCCGCTGACGTCAAGTTCGTGATAACGCTTGATACCGACACGCGCTTGCCGCGCGGCGCGGCGCGCCGCCTCGTCGGCAAACTTGCCCATCCGCTCAACAGCCCGCGTTTCGACGCCGCGGTCGGCCGCGTCGTCGAGGGCTACGCAGTTCTGCAGCCGCGCGTCACCCCTTCGCTGCCGCAGAGCAGGGAAGGGTCGCTGCTGCAACGCATCGTCTCGGCTGCACCGGGACTCGATCCCTATGCCTCCGCGGTCTCCGACGTATACCAGGATCTGTTCGGCGAGGGCTCCTACGCCGGCAAGGGCATCTACGATGTCGATGCATTCGAGGCCGCCCTCGGCAACCGCGTGCCCGACGGTAGTTTGCTGAGCCACGATCTGTTCGAGGGCATCTTCGCACGCGCGGGCCTCGCATCCGACATCGAAGTCGTCGAAGAATTTCCGGCCCGCTACGACGTCGCCGCCGCGCGCCAGCATCGCTGGGCGAGGGGCGATTGGCAGCTGTTGCCCTGGCTCCTCGGCAGGCGAGACGCCGCCCCGGCGCAGCGCGGCCACCGGCGGCTGCCGTTGATCGGCATTTGGAAGATGATCGACAACTTGCGGCGCACGGTTTCCGCCCCGGTGATTTTCGCCGCGCTGCTCGTGGGCTGGACCTTGCCGCTGCGGGCGGCGATGCTGTGGAGCGGTTTCCTGCTGGCGACGATCGTCGTGCCGACGCTGCTGCCGATCGCCGCCGAGATCCTACCGCGACGCCGCGACGTCAGTACGCGCAGTCACGCTCGCGCGCTGCTCGCGGATCTCTGGCTCGCCGTGCGGCAAGCGGCATTCCAGATCGTCTTTTTACCGCACCAAGCGTGGTTGATGATCGATGCGATCGGCCGAACCTTGTTCCGCCTGCTCGTCAGTCATCGCGATCTTCTCGAATGGACGACCGCGGCGCAAAGCGCGCAGCGCAAGCGCTTGGATGTCGTCGGCGCCTATTGCAGCATGCGGGGCGCCCTATTCGCGGTCGCAGTGGCGGCGGCCGTCGCATTGACTCACGCCGGCCGCTCGTCCTCGCTCGCCGCGCCGTTCATCCTCCTGTGGTGCGCGTGCCCGGCCGCCGCGTATTGGATCAGCCGGCCGTCGCGCCTTGCGAGCCGCGAGGCAATCGATCCCGCCGATGCGCAAGCCTACCGCCTGATTGCGCGGCGCACATGGCGCTATTTCGAGACGTTCGTCACGGCCGACGAACACATGCTGCCGCCGGATAATTTCCAAGAAGATCCGCTGCCGAGAATTGCCCACCGAACCTCGCCGACGAATCTCGGCCTGTGTCTGCTTTCGACCGTGAGCGCGCGGGATTTCGGCTGGATCGGCACCGCCGAAGCCCTCGTGCGCCTGGAGGCGACGCTCGCGACGATGGAACGGCTGCAGCGCTGCCATGGGCATTTCTACAACTGGTACGACACGCAGGATCTGCGGCCGCTGGAGCCGCGCTACGTGTCGGCGGTCGACAGCGGCAATCTCGCCGCCCACCTCATGACCTTGGCGAGCGCGGCGAAGGAATGGGGACTGGCGCCGTCGATGCCGGCGCCGGCGGCGGCGGCCGGGATCGGCGATGCGCTGTGCCTTGCGCGCGACGCGCGGCGCGCTTTGGGCGCGGGCTTGAACGCGACGCAAGGGGCATCGCCGCAGATGGATGCCGCCTTCGATGCACTCGCCGCGGATTTGCTCGCCGCGAGCAACGATACCGCGCACTTCGTCGGGCATCTGCAGGCGGCGGCCGCGCGCGCCGCGACCCTCGCGGCGCTGGCCGCGGTCGTATCCGTCGACGTCCCGGGCGACGTTCCAGAGGATTTGTGCTTCTGGATCGAGGCCGTGCGCCGATCGATCGACAGCGCGCTGAGCGACCTGCTGCCGGCTCGACAGGGGGAACACGAAATTCTCGAGCGTTTGGCCGCAATGCAGACGAAAGTTCGGGCGATGGCCGCGGCGATGGATTTCGATTTCCTCTTCGACAGGGAGCGCAGATTATTGTCGATCGGCTATCTTGTCGAGGACGGGACGCTGGACCCGAGTTGTTACGATCTGCTGGCTTCGGAGGCGCGCCTCGCGAGCTTCATTGCGATCGCCAAGGGCGATGTTCCGGCCCGTCACTGGTATCGTCTCGGCCGCCAGGTGACCACCGTGAGCGGCGGTTCGGCGCTGCTGTCGTGGTCCGGATCGATGTTCGAATACCTGATGCCGGAGCTCGTCATGCGTGCGCCCTGGGGCAGTCTGCTGGAGCGCACCCATCGTCTGATTGTCGGCCGGCAGATCAGCTATGGCGCCGCGCTGGGCGTGCCATGGGGCATCTCCGAGTCGGCCTACAATGCGCGCGATCTCGAACTGACCTATCAATATTCGAACTTCGGCGTCCCCGGTCTCGGGTTGAAGCGCGGCCTCGGCGAAAATCTGGTCGTTGCGCCTTACGCGACCGCGCTCGCGGCGATGGTCGATCCGCGCGGCGCCATACGCAACTACGAGCGCCTCGCCGCGACCGGCGCTCTCGGCCGGTACGGTTTTGACGAAGCCCTCGACTACACGCCGTCGCGGCTGCCGGAGAACACGCGCTTCGCGCTGGTGCGCGCGTTCATGGCACATCATCAAGGCATGACGATCGTCGCCATTCTGAATGTTCTGACGGATGGCCTGATGCGCAAGCGCTTCCACGCGGAGCCGATCGTGAAGGCCACCGACCTGCTGCTGCAGGAACGCACGCCGCGGGAGGTGGCGGTCTTTCGGCCATCGGCCGATGAAGCTCGTACCGCGGCCGACAGCGAGGACCCCTGGTACCCGGCAGGCCGCCGCCTGCGTTCCGCGAATGAGCCGGTGCCGCAGGTGAACCTACTGTCGAACGGCCGCTATTCGATCATGGTCACATCGGCGGGTTCAGGGTATAGCCGCTGGCGGACCCTGGCGGTGACGCGCTGGCGCGAGGACCTGACCTGCGACGATACCGGCAGTTACCTGTACCTGCGCGACCCCGAGAGCGGAGCAGTCTGGAGCGCGGCCTATCAACCGTGCGCCGCGGAGAGTGAGGATTACACGGTGCATTTCACGGAGGACCGCGCCGAATACGTTCAAAACGCGTCCGAATTCAACACCACGATGACGATCGTCGTCTCCCCCGAGGATGACGCCGAAGTTCGCCGCCTGACGATCACCAACACCGGTAACCGCACTCGCGACATCGAGATCACCTCCTATGCGGAACTGGTGCTCGCGCCGCCGGCGGCCGACACGGCACATCCGGCGTTCTCCAAGCTGTTCATACAGACCGAATACGTTGCCGCGCTCGGCGTACTGATCGCCACCCGCCGCCGCCGCTCGCCCGACGAGGCGCAAGTTTGGGCCGCACATCAAGCCGTCGTCGAGGGCGAGATCGTCGGCGAGCCGGAAATCGAAACCGACCGCGCGCGCTTTGTCGGTCGGGGGCGGGAGCTGCGGATGCCATTGGCGATGGCGGGCGGCCGGCGTCTGTCGAACACCGCCGGCACCGTGCTGGACGGGATATTCGCACTGCGCTACCGATTGCGGATCGCGGCCGGCGCGACGGCGCGAATCGCCTATTGGACGATGCTGGCAGCGTCGCGCGAGGCGATTTTTGGAATGATCGACAAGCATCACGATGCGAACGCGTTCGTGCGCGCGAGCACGCTCGCATGGACTCAGAGTCAAGTGCAGCTGCGGCATCTCGCGGTGACGGCGGCGGAGGCCAATCTGTTCCAGCGTCTCGCCGGCCATCTGCTGTTCGCGGACGCGACGCTGCGCTCGCCGGCGCAGGTCATCAGACGCGGCAGCGGCGCGCGCAGCGGCTTGTGGAGCCAGGGAATATCCGGAGATCTGCCGATCGTGCTGCTGAAAATCGACGACCTCGACGACGTCGCGATCGTCCGTCAGTTGCTGCGCGCGCACGAGTACTGGCGGATGAAGCAACTCGCCGTGGATCTCGTGATCCTGAACGACCGCGCGGCATCCTATGTGCACGACCTGCAGGCAGCGATCGAGGCCGCGGTGCGCACCGGTCAATCCCGCCTGCCGGTCGCGGCAGACGCCGCGGCGGGTCGGGTATTCGTGCTGCGTGCGGACGTGATCGGCCAGCAGGCGCGCGCACTGCTCAACTCGGTCGCACGCGTGGTGCTCGTCAAGCGGCGCAGGAGCGTGGCTGAACAACTCGACAGTCCCGTCGAACCCGTCCCGCAGCCGGCGCGCCGGGCGACACGCGGCGATTCGCCGCCGCGCGTGCACGCCGACGAGGAGCCGCCGGCGCTCGAATTCTTCAATGGCCTGGGCGGATTCGCCGCGAACGGCAGCGAATACGTGACGCTGCTCGGACCGGGAAAATCGACGCCGACGCCCTGGATCAACGTCATCGCCAATCCGAACTTCGGCTTCCAGGTCGCAGCCGAGGGCAGCGGCTTTACCTGGGCGGTGAACAGCCGCGAGAACACCTTGACGCCCTGGTCGAACGATCCGATCGCCGACCGCTGCGGAGAGGCGATCTATCTGAGGGACGAGCAGAGCGGGGAATTCTGGAGCGCCACGGCGGCGCCGACGCACGATCCGCAGGCGTTCCACGAGGCTAGGCACGGCCAGGGGTACAGCCGATTTCGGCATGCGTCGCACCAGATCGATCATGATCTGCTAATGTTCGTGCCACTCGAGGATCCCGTGAAGATCTCGCGCCTGCGGATCCGCAACACCGCCGCAGTCGCGCGGCGAATCTCCGTCACGGTCTACGTCGAATGGGTGCTCGGAACGTCGAGAGCCGCCGAAGCGCCGTTCATCCTGACCGATGTCGATGGGCAAAGCGGTGCGTTGCTCGCCCGCAATCCCTGGAGCGTCGACTTCGGATCGCGGGTGGCCTTTGTCGACCTTTGCGGCAGACAGAGTGAATGGACGGCGGACCGGCGCGAGTTTCTCGGACGCAATGGGGCGCTCGCGCAGCCCGCGGCATTGACGGCAAGCGCCCGATTATCGGGCCGCGTCGGCGCCGGTCTCGATCCCTGCGCAGCGCTGCGCGCCTTCGTCGACCTCGGACCCGCAGAGACGGCCGATATCGTGATTCTGCTCGGTCAGGCCGCCGATGGCGCGCAGGCGAGGGCGCTCTTGCAATTCTACCGTGCGGTCGACGTCGAAGCGGCATTGCGCGACGTCGTCGCCTATTGGGCCGAGGCGCTGGGAGCGGTGCAAGTGCGTACCCCGGACCGCGCGCTCGACATCATGCTGAACCGATGGCTGCTGTACCAGACCCAGGCATGCCGGCTGTGGGCAAGAACCGCATTCTACCAGGCGAGCGGCGCATACGGCTTTCGCGACCAGCTGCAGGACGTGATGGCATTGACGGTTTCGCGACCCGCTTTGAGCCGCGCGCATCTGCTGCGGGCGGCTGGCAGGCAGTTCAGCGAGGGCGACGTGCAGCACTGGTGGCTGCCGCCATCGGGACGGGGCGTCCGTACGCGCATCGCCGACGATCGCGTATGGCTCGCGTTCGCCACGGCCCACTATGCCGATGTCACCGCGGATACTTCGGTACTCGACGAGATCGTGCCGTTCATCGACGGGCCGGCATTGCTGCCCGGCGAACAGGATGCGTTCTTTCAACCCGGGATCAGCGACCTCTCGGCGAACCTGTTCGAACATTGCGCGCTGGCGCTCGATGACAGCCTCGCCGTCGGCGTGCACGGGCTGCCCCTCTTCGGCACCGGCGACTGGAACGACGGCATGAATCGAGTCGGCGAGCTCGGCCGCGGCGAAAGCATATGGCTCGGCTGGTTCCTGCAGGCGACTCTCGCCGCGTTCGCGCCGTTGGCCGCCGCGCGGGGCGACACGGCCCGCGCAGCACTCTGGCTCGCGCACGCCGCGGCGCTGCGCGGCGCCCTCGACCGAGACGGCTGGGACGGCGGCTGGTATCGACGCGGCTACTTCGACGACGGCACGCCGCTCGGCTCGAGCGGCAGCGAGGAATGCCGCATCGACTCGATAGCGCAGTCCTGGAGCGTGATCTGCGGGGGCGGCGATCCGGAGCGCGCGCGGCGGGCGATGAAGGCCGTACGCGATCGCCTGATTCTGCGCGACGAAGGGCTTGCGCTGCTGTTCACGCCGCCGTTTGATCGAACGCCTCTCGACCCTGGGTATATCAAAGGCTATCCGCCCGGCATCCGCGAGAACGGCGGACAATACACGCACGCCGCCGCCTGGTCGGTGATCGCGCTGGCCGAACTCGGTCGGGCAGAAGAGGCGCATGCGCTGTACGCGATGCTCAATCCGATCAATCACTCGACCACGCGCACCGCGGTGCAACGCTACAAGGTGGAACCTTACGTCGCCGCCGCAGACGTCTATTCCGTCGCACCGCACTCGGGGCGCGGCGGCTGGACGTGGTACACGGGTTCTGCGGGCTGGATGTACCGGGCCGGCCTCGAATTCCTGCTGGGATTTCGCCTGCACGGCAACCGCTTGACTCTGAAACCTTGCATACCGGAGAGCTGGCCGGGATTCTCCATCACCTTCCAGTTCCGATCTTCGCGCTACCGGATTCGCGTCGACAATCCGCGGAACTGCGCGGACCGCGCCGCCGCGGCGCATCTCGACGGCGCGCCCCTTGTCATCGGGGCGAACACCGGGGCCGGCGTCACCAGCATCGATCTGCTCGATGACGGCAGGACGCACGAGCTTGCGCTCGTCCTCGGCGCTCGTTAGCAGAGCGAGAATTACTCGCCGGGATGCGGCTCGCTATCGGCATCGGCGGCAGGTCCGACGATCGCGCCGACGCAGTGCTGCGGCAAATAGGCGATCCAGCGGGCAATATTCGCCGCCGACCGATCGGCCGCTGTGTTTGCGCCAAGCACGGCGGCGCCGGGCGCCGCGCCGGCCGGGTGCTGCCTGGCAGGTATTGCGGGATCGACGAGTTCTCGTGGTTTTGTCGTCATGTCGCGGCCTCCTTCGCCCATCGGTGGAAGAGGTGTAGCAGATTGCGCGCGCGATTTCAGTATGCCGGCGCACGTAAGGCTCGTTCATCTTTCGCCGGCGTTGCGCGGCAGCGCGCGGCGCCGCAGTTTCGCGCTATCCTTGGCGGACGATGGTTTATTTGGCGCTCGTCATTTGGGTGTATCTGATTTTTGCGCACGGCAGATTCTGGCGTTCCGGCCCGCAATTGCCGCCGGCCGTGCCGGCGAACCTGCCGAGCGTCGACATCATCGTGCCGGCGCGCGACGAGCAGGAAACCATCGGCGCGGCGCTGGCCTCGCTGCGCGCACAGGACTACGCCGGCACTTTCCGCATCATCCTGGTGGATGACGAATCCGCCGACGATACGGTCGCCGCCGCCGGTGCCGCGCCGTGTATGAGCGTCATTCGCGGCGCGGCGAAGCCCGCGGGCTGGTCCGGCAAATTGTGGGCCCTCGATCAGGGGGTGGCCGCGAGCCACGCACCGGTGCTGCTGTTCGCCGACGCGGATATCGTGCATGATCCGCGGCATTTATCGTCGCTGGTCGCGCGGCTCCTCACGCCGCGCGCGCAAATGGTCAGCGAGATCGTGCGCTTGAATTGCCAGAGCCCGGCGGAGCGCCTGCTGGTGCCGGCATTCGTCTATTTCTTTCAGTTGCTCTACCCGTTTGCCCGGGTGAACGAGCCGACCTCGCGGGTGGCCGCGGCTTGCGGAGGCACGGTGCTGATTCGCCGCGAGGCGTTGCAGCGGATCGGCGGCATCGCGTCGATCAAGGACGCCTTGATCGACGACGTCGCACTCGCCGCGGCGGTCAAGAAGTCGGGGCCCATTTATCTCGGTCATTCGGGCCTCGCGGCCTCGATACGCCGCTATCCGCGTTGCCGCGATATCTGGCGATTGATATCGCGGACGGCGTTCACGCAACTGCGCCATTCAGCCGGCATGCTCGCGCTGACGCTGGCGGGACTCATGCTCGTATGGCTGCTGCCGCTCGGCGCCGCGCTGTGCGGCCACGGCGCGCCCGCCGCTGCCGGACTCGCCGCATACGCGCTGGCCGCCGTGAGCTATCTACCGACGCTCGAACGCTACCGGCAGAACCGCTTCCTGGCGCTCGCGCTGCCGCTGATCGCCTTGTTCTATATGGCGGCTACCGTGGATTCCGCGTGCAACCATTGGTTCGGCAAGGGAGTCCGCTGGAAGAATCGCGACTACGCCGGCGGACGCTGACGGCGCGCGCCTAGGCATCCATCGGCAAGTCGAATACCAGGACCTCGGCGTCGCGCCCGGCATCGATCGTCAGGCGCGAGGTGTCGGTGCTGCGCAGCGCATCCCCCGCGCCGAGCGCGACGCCGTTCGCCTCCAGAGCGCCGCGGGCGACGTGCACGTACAGGCGCCGCCGCGGCGCGATTTCCAGGGCTGCGCTTTGCGTCGCGTCGAACAGGCCGGCATACAGCCTGGCATCCTGGTGGATCAGCACGGAGCCCTCGGAGCGATCCGGCGATGCGATCAGGCGCAGTCGGCCGCGCTTCTCGTCGGCCGTAAAGCGCTTCTCCTCGTAGCCCGGGGGCAGGTTCAGGGCGTTCGGCATCAGCCAGATCTGCAGGAAATGCACTATATCGGCCGCCGAGGCATTGAACTCGCTGTGCCGTACGCCGGTGCCGGCGCTCATCCGCTGCACGTCGTCGGGGCGGATCGTCGAGCCGTTGCCCATCGAATCCTGGTGCGCAAGTGCCCCCGCCAGGACGTAGCTGATGATTTCCATGTCGCGATGCGCGTGCATGCCGAAGCCGGCGCCCGCCTGCACCCGATCCTCGTTGATGACGCGCAACGGGCCGAAGTCGACGAATTGCGGGTCGAAATAGTCGGCGAACGAGAAGCTATGATAGGACTTCAGCCAGCCATGATCGGCAAACCCGCGTTCCCGACTGCGTCGAACTGCATGCATCTTGCGCTCCTCGGCCGACTTGTAGCCCGTTGCCGCCCGCACCGTCAAGGCGGCGGACTTGCCGGACTCATCGCGAGCAGGGCGAGGCGGCGCTCGTCCCAGATCACGAAGATGCCGCTCGCGATCACCACCGCGGCGCCCACCAGCAGGCCGGGCGAGGGGATCGCCGACCAGAAGATCCAGTCGATCGCGAAAGCCCAGAGGATCGACGTGTATTCGAACGGCCCGACGACCGACGGCGGCGCCCGGCGGAATGCGTCGGTGAGCCAGTACTGGCCGAGCGCGCCGCACAAGCCGATGAGCGCAAGCCACCCGAGGTCGTGCGCCGGCACCGGCCGCCAATCGCCGCGCGCCAACAGACCGCAGCCGATGGCGCCGACCAACAGGCTCCAAAACACCATCGACGTACTGGAATTGGTTCGGCCGAGAGTGCGCACGGTCAAGGCGCTGATCGCGTAACAGGCCGCCGATAACGCCGCCGCGGCGACCGCGGCGAGCGGCGCGGCCGGGCGGCCGGTCGGCTGCAGCACCAGCAGCACCCCGCACAGTCCGGCGGCGATCGCGAGCCAACGCCGCGGCGGCACGTGCTCGCCATGAATCGGCACCGACAGCGCAGTCATCAACAGCGGTGCGCACAGGAACAGCGCGTAGGTCTCGGCGAGGCTCAGGCTATGAACGGCGAACACGAAGCTCGCGAGCGTCGCGATGCCGAGCAAACCGCGAAACAGGTGCAAGGCAGGCGATCTAGGGGCTAAGCCGCTCCACCCGCGCCGCCAGCTGATCGTCGCGCACAGGAATGCGAGCGATGCGACGCAGCGCAGGAACGCCACTTGAAACATCCCGTACTGCGCCGAAAGGTGTTTCAACGACGCGTCCATGATCGCGAAGACGAACACGGCCGCGACCATCGCGCTGATCCCGCGCAAGCGTTCGGTGGCTTGGGCCGTGGTTGCCGTCGACATGAGTGCGTTGTTCCATCGAACGGCGCCCCTTATCGACGAGCCGGGTCGGGGAGATCGTTCCGCCGGCGATTGTAATCGACTGCCGGCGCATTTGCGCGCTGCGCATTTCGCCACCATGCCGCCGTCAGCAGCTCGGCGTGGCTGCGCCGAAATACCTCCCGCAGCGGCGGCGGTATCGACAGGAACGCCAGCCATTGCTCGGGGAACACGTCGTTCGGACCGACGTAGAACCACGGTTCGGCGCTCGTTTCCTCGGCCTCGTCGCGCGCCTGCGGCAAATCGCGAAAAACGCATTCCGAAAGCGGGCAAAGCTCGTCGTAGTCGTAGAAAAACACGCCGCCGTGACCGGTCACGCCGAAGTTCTTCGGCAGCAGATCGCCGGCAAAAACGTTGCTCGCGGCCATGTCGCGCAGCGCATTGCCGTAGTCGACGACGGCCGCTTCGGCGGCCGCGGGGTCCGCCTCGCGCAAAAACAGGTTGAGCGGCCGCAGGCGGCGTTCGACGTAGCAATGTTCGATGATCAGGTCCTCGCCGTCGATGCGGCAACACTCGGCCGCCTGCGCGAGCAGTTCCTCGGCCAATTGCGGCATGAAGCGGGCATGCGGCAGACGCAGGCGCTTGAATTCTTGCGCATCGACCAACCTGCCGGCCCGGTCATGCCGGAAGACGAAGCCGTAGCGTTCGATGACGTCCGCCCGCGTGCTGCTCTTCGGCGCGCCGAAGCGGTCGCGGATCACCTTGAACACCAGATCGTGCGAGGGCAGGGTGAAGACGATCATGACCAATCCGCGTTCGCCCGGCGCGTGCACGAAACTGTCGATCGAAGTCTGCAGATGGCGTTGCAGGGAGAAGTAGCGCTGCGTCTTTCCTTGCTTCGCGCGGCCGAGCACCGTGTACAGCTCATCGATCGGTTTGCGCGGCATCATCGAACGCAGCAACGTGACCGCCGCGCCGACGGCCGGCAGATCGACGTGAAAATACGAGCGCGCAAAACCGAACAAGGAGCCGATTTCGGCGCGCGAAAGCAGCACGCCGTCGACGCCGACGCCGCCGTCGGCCGAATTCGAGAATGCGATGACCACCGGATCGATCGCGCCGTCGTCGACGAACCGGCCGACCAGGAATGCGCAATGTCCGCGGTAAAAGAGCGGCTCTATCCACTCCATCGACTCCGGCGCCGCGCATTGCCTGTATTTCTCGTAATGACGGCCGATTTCGGCGCTGATGCGGTGCACGGCGCCGTCGAGATCGGCGATCGCCGCGGCGAACGGCAGATCCGTGAGCACCTCGCGGACCGCCGCCGGCAAGGCGACGCCGACCCGATAAATGCGCAGCGGCACGCTCCCCGAGGTCCGTCCGATGCTGGTCGAACAAAATTCGACCCGCGGATCGACGCCCACCGTGCCGAACAGGTCGCGCGTCACCGAATTGAAGAAGGTCCGGTAGAAATCGCTGTCGTCGCGCCGAGCGACGATCTGTTCATAGGCGCTTTTGATTTCCGGCCACGGCTCCGCGTCGCCGCGGCGGCCCGTCTCTTGGCCCTGCAGGGCGCGCAGGCAGCGCGCCACGCGCCGTTCGTACAATTCGATGCGGGCGACCGAATCGGCCGCGGCGCCGCGCCAATCGCCCGCGGCGAAATGCGCGGCCGCGCGCCGCGTGATGCGGCCGAACTCCTCGTTATAGGCGCGGAAGTGCTCGGCGATATGCGCCGCAACGGCCGCCGCGGGCATCGTCGCGGCGATGCGCTCCGCGGCCGCCGGTGCGGCGCTCATGCGCGGCCCACCTATGCCACCTCGCGCTTCGCGGCGTTGGCGCCCTGGGGGGCGCTGAACTGTTCTTCCTCGGTGCTGCCGGAAAGCGCGGCGGTGGAACATTGACCCGATGTAATTGCCGCTTGCACGGCATCGAAGTAGCCCGTGCCGACGAAGGCCTGGTGCTTGACCGCCCTATAGCCGGCGGCTTCGGAGGCGAACTCGCGCTGCTGCAGCCGCGAATAGCCGAGCATGCCGTCTTCGCGGTACGCCGTCGCGAGTTCGAACATCGACATGTTGAGCGCGTGCCAACCGGCGAGCGTGATGAATTGGAAGCGGTAGCCCATTGCCGCCAGCTCTTCGCGCCAGCTCTTCATCGCCGGCGCCGCCATGTTCGCCTGCCAATTGAAGGAGGGCGAGCAATTGTAGGCGAGCGGTTTGTCCGGGAATTCGTGGTGCATCGACTCGGCGAAGCGGCGCGCCTGCGCAAGATCCGGCCGCGAAGTCTCGCACCAGATCAAATCGGCGTAGGGGGCGTATGCGAGACCGCGCGCAATCGCCTGATCCAGGCCCGCCTTGACGTGGAAGAACCCCTCGTTCGATCGTTCCCCGGTCAGAAACGCGGCGTCCCGCGGATCATGATCGGAGAGCAGCAGATTCGCGGCGTCCGCATCGGTGCGCGCGATCAGCACCGTCGGCACGCCGAGCACGTCGGCCGCGAGACGCGCTGCGATGAGCTTGTTGATCGCCTCGTCGGTCGAGACCAGCACTTTTCCGCCCATGTGGCCGCATTTCTTCGCGGAGGACAGTTGGTCCTCGAAATGAATCGCCGCCGCGCCGGCGCGAATCATCGCTTTGGTCAATTCGAAGGCGTTCAAATTGCCGCCGAAACCCGCCTCCGCATCGGCGACGATCGGCACCAGCCAATCGACCGCGCCGCCGCCGTCCAGATGCTGAATCTGGTCGCTGCGCAGCAGGGCGTTGTTGATGCGCTCGATCATGCGCGGCACCGAGTCGACCGGATACAGGCTCTGGTCCGGGTACATTTCACCGGCGGTGTTGGCATCGCCGGCGACCTGCCAGCCGGAACAGTAGATCGCCCGCAAGCCGGCCTGCACGGCCTGCACGGCCTGATTGCCGCTCATGCAGCCGAGCGCGCCGGTGACGGCGTGCTGATGCAGCAGGCGCCAGAACTTCTCGGCGCCGAGGCGCGCCAGCGAATGTTCAATGTGCACGCTGCCGCGCAGGCGCCCGACCTCGGCCGCGGAATAGGCGCGCTTGATGCCGCGCCAGCGCGGACTCTCCGCCCAATCCGCCGCCAGACGCGCCGCGCTCGTCGATATCTCGGTCATCCATGCTCTCCTCGTGAATTGCCGACTGCGGCGCAGCGGTCGCCGGCGCCGCTTGCGGCCGCCGCTTGAACAGCCGCAGCACTGAGATTAGAGTAACGATTGCAGGAATTTCACAATTGAAATTTGACATTGTGAACTTCACAATTGGAGGACCGGTGAGCGGCTTGATCCGGCAAGGTCACTTTCTCGGCGCGAAGCTGCGCACGCTGCGCAAACGCAACGGCCTGACGCTCGATGAGCTGTCGGCGCGATGCGTGCAAGTCGATGCCGCCGCCGCGCCGTCGGTCTCCTATCTCAGCATGGTGGAGACCGGCAAGCGCATGCCGTCGGCGACCATGCTGGAAATGCTCGCGGTAATTTTCAGCAAGGAGCCGCGCTGGTTTCTCGACGAGAATACCGAGATCGAAGCCGCGCCGGCACGCCGGCTACGCGGCGGCCTCGCGGCGATGCCGCTGGAGCCCGCCTTTCTGTTTTCCCACGAATTATTGCAGAACGCCTTGCCGGAATTGTTGTCGCAGACCGCGACCACCGGGCGTCAATTCGCGCAATTATTGATTCGCGTTTGGCAGGAGACGCACCACAACGATTTTCCGGACATCGAAAGGGCGGCCGAACAGGCCGGACAGCGCCGCATGCCGCTCAGCGTCGAGGATCTGCTGGCGATCTGCAAGGTGCACGGCCTGCAAGTCCGCTGGTTCGACCCACAGGGCGGGAAAGCGGGCGATGAATTGGTGCGAGCGCGCTTTGCGGCGCCGCACACGGTCTTCGTCAACAAGCGCCTGCGCAATCAGCCGGCGCGGCTGAAATACGATCTCGCGTTCTTCGTCGGCCACAAGATCCTGCACAACGGCGACGGCTTGATATCGGCGCACAGCGCGACCCAGGCGAACGAGCGCGATGCCGCGGGAAATGCCGCCGGCATGGGGGCGCAGGACGTGCTGTTTGCCTGGCGGGACTTCGAATGCAGCTTCTTCGCCGGCGCGCTGCTCTGCCCGCGCGTGCCGTTCCGCCGCTTCCTGATCCGCGAGGCACATAGCGTCGCGGCCGGCCGGAAACTGGGCGTCACCGCCGCGCTGGTCATGCGCAGGATGACCGCGGTGTCGCCGTATCGCCACTGGCACTTCTTCGATGCCTATCCGCCCGGAAACCTGCGCGCGGTGTACCGCGCCAACGGCATTCCATTGCCCTGGGGCAATATGAGCCAGGTCTCCGACCCTTGTCCGCGGTGGGCGGTATTTCGGCTGCTGCGACAGCCGCCGACCGCCGAGTCCGCGGCGCAGACGCCGAAGTCGCAAATCTCCGTGATGCACGACGGCGCGCGGGCGCGCCTGTATTGCTGCCACTCGCTGCTGGTGCGGGACGCCCTCGACGTGCTGCATGTGCTCTCGGTCGGCGTCGATTTGCAGCCGGCGTTGGAGGCACAGGGCTTCGCCGGCGAGTCGGTCGTCGACGCCGTCGCCGAGGCCTGCGGACGCGGCGGCGGCGATGCCGCGGTCCCGGCCGGCGCGGCCGCGCAGATCCGCGCGGTCTCGCAAGTGCTGAACATCTCCTGGATCGCGGCGGCGCTGGACGGCCCGGCGAGCGTGATTTGTCCGCGCAGCGGGGCCTGCCCCCGGCAGCCGCGGCGCTGCGCATAAAGCCGCGGCGCTGCGCGTAGAGCCAGGGCGCCGTCCGCGCTCAGGCCTTGACGCGCGGCGTCACGGCGCCGAACGCCCGGCGCCGAGCGTCCATCAGTTTCAGGATCATCGGCGTCAATATCAATTGCATCGCCAACTCCATCTTGCCGCCGGGCGCGACGATGATATTGGGCCTCGACATGAAGGAGTCGTGAATCATCGACAGCAGATAGGGAAAGTCGATGCCCTTCGGATTCGCAAAGCGAATCACCAGGAAGCTCTCGTCCGGCGCGGGGATGTAGCGCGCGATGAAGGGATTCGAGGTGTCGACGGTCGGCACGCGCTGAAAATTGATGTGCGTCTGCGAGAATTGCGGGCAGATGTAGTTCACGTAGTCCGGCATGCGCCGCAGGATCGTGTCGACGACCGCCTCGGTGGAATAGCCGCGGGTTTGCTTGTCGCGGTGCAGCTTCTGGATCCATTCCAGATTGATGATCGGCACGACGCCGATGGTCAGATCCGCATGCTGCGCGACGTTGACCTCGGCGGTCACCACGGCGCCGTGCAAGCCCTCGTAGAACAGCAGATCGGAATCTTCCGGGATCTCCTGCCAATCCGTGAACGTGCCCGCCTTCTGTTTGTAGGCTTGCGCTTCCTGTTCGTCGTGCAAGTAATGCCGGATGCGGCCGCGGCCGGTTTCTCCGTAGCCGCGGAACAGCGCCTCGAGTTCCTTGAACAGGTTGTTCTCGGGGCCGAAATGGCTGAAATGATGGTCGCCGCGCGCCGCCGCTTCGGCCAGTTTGGCTTTCATCTCGAGGCGGTCGTAGCGGTGAAACGAGTCGCCCTCGACGAGAATCGCGTTGATTTTCTCGCGCCGAAAGATCCAGTTGAAGGTGCGCGTCACGGAGGTCGTGCCGGCGCCGGAGGAGCCGGTCACGGCGATGATGGGATGTTTTACGGACATGGATTCCTCTGTCGGCAGTTCGCTTTAATTTTGAATGAACAGCGAGCGTTCGTTGAACAGCGGCGAGCTGTAGGCGTGGTCCAGGCCCTGATCGTGCTCCAGGTGGTACTGTTCGATGCGTTCGACCTCCGTCTTGCAGCCGAGGATCACCGGTACGCGCTGGTGCAGCTCGGTCGGCACGACATCGAGCATGCGGATCCGTCCCGACGAGGCGCTGCCGCCCGCCTGTTCGACGATCATCGCCATCGGGTTGGCCTCGTAGAGCAAGCGCAGCCGTCCCGCTTTGTCCGGCTCCTTGGTGTCCTTAGGGTACATGAACAAGCCGCCGCGAATCAGTATGCGGTGCACTTCGGCCACCAGCGAGGCGATCCAGCGCATATTGAAATCCTTGCCGCGGACGCCGCCCTTGCCGGCGAGACATTCGACGACATAGCGCTTGACCGGCGGTTCCCAAAATCGCTCGTTCGACGCGTTGATCGCGAATTCGCTGGTTTCCTCGGGGATGCGCATATGCGGGTGCGTCAAGATGAACTCGCCGAAGCCGCGGTCCAGCGTGAAACCGTGCACCCCGCGGCCGACCGTCAAGACCAGCATGGTGGTCGCCCCATAGATCGCGTAGCCGGCGCACAGCTGGCTCGCGCCCGGCTGCAGGAAATCCTCGACGCTCGGCGGCTGCGCGCCGCGCGGCGCGCGCAGCACCGAAAAAATGCTGCCGACGGGCGCATTGACGTCGATGTTGCTCGAGCCGTCGAGCGGATCGAACGACAGAAGATACCGGCCGCGCGGATATTCGGCCGGAATCTGGTAGGGAGTCTCGAGTTCCTCCGAGATCATGCCGGCCAAATGGCCGCCGTACTCGCTGGTTCTGAGAAATATGTCGTTGGCGACTACGTCGAGCTTCGTCTGCGCCTCGCCCTGGACGTTGGTCGCCTCGGCAGAGCCATGGGCGCCGGAAAGCGCGCCGCGGCCGATGATGAAACTGATGCGCTTGCAGGCGAGGCGCACGTAGTTCAGCAGGGCGGTAAAATCGCCGGTCGCGGCCGGGAAGCGCCGCTGTTCCTCGATCATGAATTCGGTGATCGTCTTCTTGTCTCGAGTGCTCATCGCTTCCCCCCCCCCAATCCGTCGTTGTAGTTATGCGGCGCTACGCGCACAGCCGCGCGTTCAGCATCTGCCGATCGATCTCCCGAATGCCCAGTACCTCGCTGCCGACCAGGGCTGCCGCCCGGTGGCGCAAAGGTCGCTCTACCGAGCCGAGCGTCGGCAGCAGCAAATCGGCCGCCCCGAAATCCTCGCCCCGCGTCCAGTAACTCGGCGTCACCACGGTGAACAAGCCGGCGGCCTTGGCGGCGGCGAGTCCGTTGGCTGAATCCTCGATCGCGGCGCAGGCCGCCGCCGGCAGGCCGAGTTTCTCCAGCACGTAGCGGTAGACGTCCGGCGACGGCTTCTTGTTGGCGACCTGATCGGCCGAGCCGACCGCGGCGAAGCGTGCGAGCGCGGCAGCGCCCAAATTGGTCGCGAGCAGCGCCCGGATATTCGCAAAGGTGGTCGTCGACGCGATCGCGAGACGCACGTCCGCGGCCTCGGCTTCGTTTAGCAGGCGGGCGACGCCGTCGCGCAGCGGCGCGCCGCCGGCCACCACCAGCGCGGTGTATATCGCGGTCTTGGTGCCGTGTATGTCGGCGATGCGCGAGGCGAGCGCCCGCCGCTGCGTGGCCGTCAGCGGCAGGGATTCGATGTGCGCCGCGAGCCGCTCCTTGCCGCCGGCCGTCAGCAGCAGTTCCGCGTACAGCGGCTTGCTCCAGTTCCAATCCAGGCCGTGTTCGGCAAAGGCCGCGTTGAAAGCGCGGCGGTGCGCATCTTCGGTGTCGGCGAGCGTGCCGTCGACGTCGAAGATCAAGGCCTTGAGCCTCATGAAAATACCCGGCTGGCGCGCAGGTCCTCGCCCTCGATCGTCATCAATTCCTCGCGGCTCAACTGCATGCCCTGCAGCGCAAACAGCCGATTCGCCTGGCGCAGCCGTGCTCTGTCGAGCGCGTTGCGCATCGAGCGGGCGTTCGCAAAATGCGGCTGCGCCATGCGCAGCGGGATGTATTCGTGCAGCGCTGCGAGGCCGGCGGGGCTCAGCCGGTATTGCATCTGCTGCAGCATCGCCAGCGCGATCTGCTCGAGCTCCACGGCAGAGTAGTCGGGGAAATCCAGATGATGGGCAATGCGCGAGGAGAGGCCGGGATTCGAACGGAAGAACGTCTGCATGCGGTCGGCGTATCCGGCGAGGATGACGACCAGGTCGTCGCGCTGATTCTCCATGACCTGCAGGAGAATTTCGATCGCCTCTTGCCCGTAATCACGCTCGTTCTCCGGCCGGAACAGGTAATACGCCTCGTCGATGAACAGAACCCCGCCCATCGCCTTTTTCAAGACCTCCTTGGTCTTCGGCGCCGTGTGGCCGATGTACTGACCGACCAGATCGTCGCGTGTCACGGCGACCAGATGGCCCTTGCGCACGTAGCCCAGGCGATGCAGGATCTGCGCCATGCGCAGCGCGACCGTCGTCTTGCCGGTGCCGGGATTGCCGGTAAAGGACATGTGCAGGGACGGCGAGCCCGCGGCCAGACCGATTTGCTTGCGCGCGCGCTCGATCAAGAGGAGCGCGGCGATCTCGCGGACGCGCGCCTTGACGGGCTTCAAGCCGATCAATTCGCGGTCGAGTTCCTCCAGAACCTCAACCACCTGTGAATCGGCGAGCAGGGCGCGCAGATCCACGCTGCCGCCTTGCTCGCCCGCGCCGCCTGGGGCCGCCGTACTCACGCCGCGGCCCTAATCGTAACGGCGCCCCTCAGGGGCTGCCGTCGCATAACTGCCGATCGTATAGCGGACGTTGCGGCCTTCTCCTTCCTGGCGCGTCAAGCTGAATCCCGGTTCGTGTTTCGGCCGATTGACGATGAACGACAGGCGCGTGGTCTCGAAGCCGCGCGTCGAATCCAAGGCGTTGACGCGCACGTAAATTGCGCTGTGCGCCTTTCGGCAGGCAAGCACCTCCTGCATGGCGCCGGCCGCGTCCTTCAAGTCGAACATGGGGTTGCCCCACATTTCCCAATAATAATTGCGCGGATGCGGATCGTCCGTGTACTCGACGCTGATCGCCCAACCCTGGGCGAGCGCATAGTCGATTTGCGCGCGAATCTCCGCGTCGCTGAGATCCGGCAGGAAAGAAAACGTACCCTGAGTAATGCGCATGGCAAGGCTCCTCGATGTGATCCGGCGGCGCTTCTCAAGCCGCCGTCGGGGTCGGCACGAAATCGGCCGTGTCGGTGGATGCATAATTGAACGTCACGTCCTTCCAGGTCTGCAGCGCGGCGTTCAGCGGCGAGCACCACCTGGCGGCGTCGGCGAGGATCTGCGGCCCTTCGTTCCATAGGTCACGCCCCTCGTTGCGCGCCTTGATCATGACCTCGAGCGCCACGCGGTTCGCGGTCGCGCCGGCTTGGATGCCCATCGGATGGCCGATCGTGCCGCCGCCGAACTGCAGGACCACGTCCTCGCCGAGATAACTGATCAACTGGTGCATCTGGCCGGCATGAATGCCGCCGGAGGCGACCGGCATGATCTTGCGCAGACCCGCCCAGTCTTGATCGAAGAATATGCCCTGTTCGAGATTCTTCTTAGTGAAACTGTCTCGACATATAGAGTATATCCCTTTGATTACATTAGGATCACCTTCCAGCTTACCGACGACGGTTCCGGCATGAATGTGATCGACGCCGGCCATGCGCATCCATTTGGCGATGACCCTGAAGGAGACGCCATGAGTTTTCTGGCGCGTATAGGTGCCGTGGCCGGCGCGGTGCAAATGCAGGATCATGTCGTTGCGGCGCGCCCACTGGGACATCGATTGAATCGCGGTGTAGCCGATGACCAGATCGATCATGACGATGCAAGAGCCGAGCTGCTTGGCGAACTCGGCGCGCTCATACATGCCCTCCATCGTGCCGGCAGTGACGTTCAGGTAGTGCCCCTTGACTTCGCCGCTCGCGGCGGAGGCTTTATTGACCGCTTCCATGCAGTACAGGAAGCGATCGCGCCAGTGCATGAAGGGCTGCGAATTGATGTTCTCGTCATCCTTGACGAAGTCCAGGCCGCCCTTCAGCGCTTCGTAGACAACGCGGCCATAGTTCTTGCCGGACAGCCCGAGCTTCGGCTTGGTCGTCGCACCGAGCAGCGGCCGGCCGAACTTGTCGAGGCGCTCCCTTTCGACCACGATTCCGGTCGGCGGACCCTGGAAGGTCTTTAAATAAGCGACCGGCATGCGCATGTCCTCGAGGCGCAGCGCCTTCAAGGGCTTGAACCCGAAGACGTTGCCGATGATCGATGCCGTCAGATTGGCGATTGATCCTTCTTCAAATAAATCAATATCATATGCAATGTAGCTAAAGTATTGTCCCGGTGCTCCCGGCACCGGATCGACGCGATAGGCCTTCGCGCGGTACAGCTCGCAGGCGGTCAGCCGATCGGTCCAGACGACCGTCCAGGTCGCGGTCGAAGATTCGCCGGCGACCGCCGCCGCGGCTTCGATGGGGTCTACGCCGTCCTGCGGCGTGATCCGAAAGACCGCAATGACGTCGGTGTCCTTGGGTTCGTAATCGGCGTCCCAATAGCCCATTTTGGCATAAGGCATCACCCCCGACTTGTATCGATCGGCTTGGCTCCCCATTTGACGGCTCCTTGCAGATGTGACGGTTGCACCTCGGTCGAGTCAAGGACTCTAACGCCGAATCTTCATCAGTGATAATCAATTATAATTGGCTTTTGGATCAGCTTTAGCTTATTGATAGACTGGGCGCCGCCGCCCGCAGTGGAGGAATCTCGCGATGTCGATGCAGCACACGACGCTGCGCCAGCTCAGGGTCTTCGAGGCCGCGGCGACGCTGAAGTCGTTTTCCCGGGCGGCGGAAACGCTGCACCTGACGCAGCCGGGCGTCTCCATGCACATCAAGGAGCTCGAAGGGCATGCCGGATTGCCGCTATTCGAGCGTGTCGGCAAGAAATTGTTCGTCACCGAAGCGGGGCGAGAACTGCTGCTGCGGGCGCGCGAGATCGGCCGTGCCTTGAAGGATGCGGAGGAGGCGCTCGACGCCCTGAACGGCTTGCGCCGCGGCCGCGTCAATCTCGCAGTCGTCAGCACCGCGAAGTATTTCGCGCCGCGCTTGTTGGCGCGGTTCCGCAAAAAATTCCCGCACGCCGAGATTCGCCTTGCGGTCAACAACCGCACCTCCGTGATCGAACAGCTGATCGCCAATGAAGTGGACTTGGCGATCATGGGCCGCTCGCCGGAGACGCTCGACACCATCGCCGAGCCCTTCGCCGAGAACCCGCATGTGATCATCGCCGCGCCCGACCATCCGCTCGCGCGCCGCAGGCGGATCGCGGAGAGCCGCGTCGCGACCGAAACTTTCGTCGTGCGCGAACCCGGATCCGGCACCCGCCTGGCGATGCAAGGGTTCTTTCGCGACCGCGGCTTGTCGTTTCATGTCGGCATGGAAATGGCGAGCAACGAGACCATCAAGCAAGCGGTCATGGCCGGCATGGGGATCAGCTTCATTTCGCGCCACACGATCGACTTGGAGCTGCACACCGGCCGCCTGGTGGCGCTCGACGTTCGTGGCCTGCCGGTCGTGCGCCATTGGCACGTCGCACATCTGGCGAAGAAGCGCTTGCCGCCGATGGCCGCGGCGTTCAAGGAATTCGTGCTCGGCGAGGGCCGCGCATTGCTGCGGGCGGAGCACCCGGATCGGGGCCGTCCGCAGGCTCATGGTGACAAGGTAACTTTTCTTTAAGATACTTGTGCGTGGTTTCGCGCGAGAATCGGCACTGGCTCCCCAATCGAAGGAACATCACGATGCAAGAGAAAATTTCACGACGAACGCTGATCAAGAGCGGATTGCTCGCGGGCGCGTGCGTTCCCGCACTCGCAATGCTGGTGAACGACGCGCAGGCGGCGGCGCTGACACCGTTGAGCCCGACCGATCCGACGGCGACGGCGCTCGGCTTCGCCACCGACAGCAGCAAGGTCGACGGCAAGACCTATCCGACGCACACCGCCGCGCAAAAATGCGACACCTGTGCGCAGTACCTCGGCAAACCGGGCGATGCGCGCGGCGGCTGCAATATATTCGTCGGCCATACGGTGCCGGCGGCCGGCTGGTGCTCCGCTTGGGCGCAGAAACCGGCGGCCTGAGCCCCCCTTAGGCTGCTTGGCGTTGCGGCGCGCGCCGGGGCGCTTTACCCGGGCGCGCACGCGACGATCGGCGTCCGTTTGCCGCGCCGATGTCGGCCTGCGGCCGCCGCCTGTGCCGCCGATGCGTTTTGCGCGCGTCGCCTGCGGGCGCCGGGCACGAGTAGAATTCCGCGCAAGCCCGGTAGAATGAGTCCTCCCAAGCGCAAACTCACGCTGCCCCGATCATGCCCGACCTCAAACAATTCGTCGCCGACGCCGCCGATTTTCCCCGTCCCGGCATACTGTTCCGCGATATCGCGCCGCTGCTGCGCGATCATTTCGAGGCGACGATCGCCGCTCTCGACGGGCTGTTGAGCGAGGAGGAATGGCGCGGCATCGACGCCCTGGCCGGAATCGAGTCGCGCGGCTTCGTGCTCGGGGCCGCGCTGGCGGCGCGCCGCGGCAAGGGCTTCGTGCTGGTGCGCAAACAAGGCAAGCTGCCGCCGCCCGTCGTCGACATGCCCTACGAACTGGAATACGGGACCGGAGTGCTGGAGATTCAACCCGGCCAGGGGCGCCTGTTGTTGATCGACGACGTGCTCGCCACGGGCGGCACTCTGCGCGCCGCTGCGGAACTGTGCGTGCGCGCCGGCTACGGCATCGCGGCGCTTGCGGTGCTGATCGACTTGAAGCTCGCCAAGGACTTCGCCTGGCGGCAATTGCGGCCGCGCGCCGCGATCGTCTACTGAGCGGCCCGGCGATGGACGCGCTGTCCCGCACCGTGGTCGTGATGGCGCTGGCGGCGGAAGCGGACGGCGTATTCGCAGCGGCCGGCATCGACGTGCTCTACTGCGGCATCGGCAAGGTCAACGCCGCCCGCGCCTTGGCGCGCGAGCTCGCCCGCTATGCGCACGCCGGCCATGCGCCGCCGCTGGTCGTCAATTTCGGTTCCGCCGGCAGCCGCCGTTACCCGGCCGGCAGCTTCTGCGCATGCCACCAATTCGTACAGCGCGACATGGACCTGAGCGTCCTCGGCTACCCGCTCGGCGTCACGCCGTTCGAAGAGGCGCCGCCCTGTTTGCAATTCGCGCCGCTTTTCGCGCAATTGCCGCAAGCCGTCTGCGGCAGCGGCGATTCCTTCGCGACGACCGACGCAGCCGTCGCCTGCGACGTGCTCGACATGGAGGCGTACGCGCTCGCCAAGACCTGTTGGTTCGAGAGCGCGCCGTTCGCTTGCGTCAAGTACATCACGGACGGCGCGGATCACGCGGCCGCCGATGCATGGCGCAGCAACGTGCACAAAGCCGCCGAGGAATTTCTGCGCCTGTACCGCCTGTTGCCCGGCACGCCGAACGGCGAGCGGCGCGGCGGCTCATGAAGCGCCTGCCGCGGGCCACGGCGGCGACGGCTACAGCGCCGCCACTTCCACCAGGCAATCGTAAAACGACGGTCCGCGGCCGATGTCGGTCAGCAGTTGGTGCGTCAACTCGTTGGTGTTGGTGCCGGCCGCGCCGAATTTGCGCCACCACACCCCCAAGCCGACGACGACGCCGGGGCGCGCACGGTCGGTAATGCTGACGCGGCAGCGGTACTCGCCGCGATCGTTGAACGTGCGCACGATCGCCCCGTCCCGCAGGCCGCGCGCAGCCGCGTCCTGCGGGTGGATCTCGAGCAGCGGCTCGCCCTCGATGCTGCGCAAACTGCGCACGTTGACGAAGGTTGAATTGAGGAAATGGCGCGCCGGCGGCGAGATCATCGCCAACGGAAAGCGCCTCGCGAGTTCCGGCGCCGATTGCCGCGATTCGTACGGCGCGACGAAGTCGGCGGCGCCGAGCCCTTGCGGCGCGAATTGCGCGCGGCCGTTCGCCGTCGGAAAGCCGCCGGCCGCAAACGGCGCCTCCGGCACCGGCAGACGCACCCAGCCGTCGCGCCGCAGCTGCCCAAAATCGACGTGAGCGCCGAAGGCCTGCGCGCCGATCGCCTCGTCGCTGTCGGCAAAGCAGCCGTCGACGAAGCCCATGCGGGCCGCGAGCTCGCGGAACACCGCGGTATTGGGTTTGGATTCGCCGAGCGGCTCTATCGCCGGCTCATTGATGAGGACATAGGTGTGCCCGTAACTCGAATGCACGTCGAAGTGCTCGAGCTGCGTCGTCGCGGGCAGCAGGTAATCGGCGTAATCGGCGGTATCGGTTTGAAACTGCTCCAGCACGACGGTGAATAGGTCCTCGCGCGCAAAGCCGGCAACCACTTTCGGCGACTGCGGCGCAACCGCGACCGGGTTGCTGTTATATACGATCAGCGCCTCGATCTTCGGTCCGAACTCGGCCGAGGATCCCCGCAACAACGCATCGCCGATCGTGCTCATGTTGACGGTGCGCGGCTGCGGCTGCGGCAGCAGGTCGGGCCGCTCGAGCGCCGCGCGCTGCACCGGCGCGAAACCGGAAACCGACAACAACAGGCCGCCCGCGCGATGCCGCCATGCGCCGATCAAGCAGGGCAGGGCGGCGATCAGGCGCACCGCGCTGCCGCCGCCGTGAACGCGCTGCATGCCGTAGTTCAGGCGGATCGCCGCCGGCTGCACGCCGCCGTACTGCTGCGCCAAGGCGCGCACTTCCTGCGGGCTGATCCCGCAGACTGCGGCCGTGCGCTCGGCCGTCCACGCGTTCGCCCGTTCCATGAGCTGCGGCCAGCCGTCCGTGTAGCGCGCGATGTAGTCGTGGTCCAAGGCGCCGTTGTCGATCAATTGATGGATCAAGCCGAGCGCGAGAGCCCCGTCCGTGCCCGGCAGCAGTGCGATATGCTGGTCGCACTTGTCGGCCGTCTCGGTGCGCCGCGGATCGATGCATATCAGCTTCGCGCCGGCGCGTTTGGCGGCCTGCGCGAAGCTCCAGAAGTGCAGGTTCGAGGCGATGCTGTTGCTGCCCCAGATCAATATCAGGCCGCTTTCCCGGAAATGCTCGACGTGCATGCCGACCCGGCTGCCGTAGGTCGCATTCAAGGCGGCGCCGCCTGCGCTCGCGCAAATCGTACGGTCGAGGAGCGATGCGCCGAGCCGATGAAAGAACCGCGCGGCCATCGACTCGCCCTGAACCAGCCCCATCGTGCCGGCGTAGCTGTACGGCAGGATCGCCTGCGGATCGCGCGCCGCGACGACGCGCAAGCGTGCCGCGATGTCGTCGAGCGCCTCGCGCCAGCCGATGCGTGCGAATTGCCCGCTGCCTTTCGGCCCCGTGCGCCGCAGCGGATGCAGCAGTCGCTCCGGGTGATAGGTGCGCTGCGGATAACGGGCGACTTTCGTGCAAAGCGCGCCGTGCGTCGGCGGATGGTCGGGGTCGCCCTGTACGCGCACCGCAATGCCGTCGACGACGCTCACGCGGATCGCGCAGGTGTCCGGACAGTCGTGCGGACAGGCGGCGTGGACGGTCTTTCGGCTGGTCATGGCTCGGTGTTGCTGCCGCGGGTCTATTCGGCTCGAGGATACCATCGACGAAGCGCTGCGCATAACGGCTACAATGCGCGCCAAGGACTGGGCGAACGGGGTCTTACGATGCGAAGGGCGGTGCGCCGATGACGGCGGCGCGGGCGGCGGATGCGATCGTCGAGCGGCTGCGCGCGCACTCTGTCGAGCGCGTCTTCACGGTCGCCGGCGAAAGCTATCTGGCCGTGCTCGACGCGCTGTTCGACGCGCGCGACGCGATCGCAGTCGTCACCTGCCGCCACGAAGCGGCGGCCGCGAACATGGCGGAAGCCACCGGCAAACTCACCGGCCGCTGTGGCGTCGCCTTCGTCACGCGCGGCCCCGGCGTGACCCACGCGAGCATCGGCGTGCACACCGCGCAGCAGGATGCGACGCCGATGGTGTTGTTCGTCGGGCTAATATCCCGCGAAGACCGCTTCCGGCGCGCATTTCAGGAGATCGATCTGGCGTTGACCTTCGCCGATTTGGCGAAGGGTGTCCTGCAAATCGACCTCGCCGCACGCGCAGGCGAACTGGTCGACCGCGCATTCCAGCTCGCCGCGGCCGGCCGCCCGGGACCCGTGATCGTCGGCTTGCCCGAGGATATGCAGGGCGAGCCTTGCCAGCCGGCGCGCGGCGCGGCGGCGCGGCCGCCAACAACCGGCATCGCGGCGCAAGCCGTCGGCGAAATCGCCGCGCGTCTCGCCGCCGCCGAGCGCCCGCTCGTCTGGGTCGGCGGCAGTCGCTGGAGCGCCGCGGGGATAGAGGCTCTGCAACGATTTGCGGCGGCATGGCAGCTGCCGGTGGTCACGAGTTTCCGGCGCAAGGACCATTTTCCGAACAGCCATAGCTGCTACGCGGGCGAGCTCGGTTTCGGCACGCCGCCGGAGCTCGTTCAGCGCCTGCGCGATGCGGATCTGCTGCTGGTGCTCGGTGCCGAGCTCGGCGACGTGGAAACCGGCGGCTATCAATGGCTCGCGCCCGCCACCGCGGCCTCGCGCCTGATACACGTGCATATCGATGCGCATACTCTGTCGGCGGTGTTTCCCGCGGGTCTCGCCGTGCAAGGCGGCGTCAATGCCGCCGTCGGCGCGCTGGCGGCGACCGCGCCGCCCGCGGGCGCGGCCCCGGCATGGGCAAAGTGGACGCGCGCCGCGCATGCAGAGTACCTTGCGTTCGGCGCCCCCGTAGAGGTCGCGGGCGAGCTGAACCTCTCCTTGGTGTTTCGCGAATTGCGGGCGGCGTTGCCGGCGACGGCGATCATCGCGAACGGCGCCGGTAACTACGCCGCGTGGCTGCATCGGTTTTTCAACCATGAGGAATTCCGCACGCAGCTCGCGCCCGGCAGCGGGGCGATGGGCTACGGAGTGCCCGCGGCGATCGCCGCCAAACTGATTCATCCGCAACGGGAAGTCGTTTGCGTCGCCGGCGACGGCTGCTTCTTGATGGCGAGCCAGGAGCTCGCCACCGCGGTCGCGTATTCCTTGAAGATCGTCTTTTTGGTCGTCAACAACGGCAGCTACGGCACGATCCGCATGCATCAGGAGCAGCGCTACCCCGGCCGTACGATCGCCACGAACCTCGCCAATCCGGATTTCGTCGCACTTGCTCAGGCCTACGGCCTGCAGGCTTGGCGCGTCTCCCGCACCACGGAGTTCGCGGCGGCGCTGCGCGCGGCGCGGGCGCATGCTGGCCCCGCGCTGATCGAATTGGCGACCTCGATCGACGACATCGCCCCCGGCCGGCGGCTGCGCTGAACGCCGCCCGCCGGCGGGTCCCCTCAAGTCGCGCGCAACGGCCGCACCGCGAGCTGCAGCGGCCACGGGTAGGTGCCCGGGCGCAGCCCGGGGACCAGCGTGAAACGAAATGTCAGCGCAAGATGAGCGGTTTGCGTGCGCACCCAGCGCTGCACGATCTCGCCGCCGTCGATTCCAAGGACCACGTCATCGCCCAAACCGTGGACGGTAAGCCGGCGGAACAGCGGCGACACCGGATCGACCTCCAGAATGAAGCCGCTGCGGCTGTTGCTGAATATCCAGAGTTCAGTGACACCGGCGATATCGACATAACCCCTGCGCACATCGGCCGCGGTCAGCTGCACGGCATCGGGTGCGCGCATCGAATTGACGCGGGCGACGAAATCAACGGTCGCGGTAACCGCGATGGCGCCGCGGGCGGCTGCCGCCTCGGCGCGACCGCCCGCCAACAAGATCAACGCGAGCGCCCCTGCTCGGCAGCCACTGCCGTATTTGCCGCCGCTGTTTGCCGTTGGGCGGGGCGCGGCGTTCACCTCAGCGGATCTCCTCCGTGCCGGCCAACTTCAAGCGCCGCATCCGTTTGGTGATCTTCTGTTCATCGACCGGCGGTACGATCGGCGCGCGCAGCGCCCGCCAGGTGCCGGTGGCGGCGGCCGCCGATTCCGGCCAGGCGCGAACCAGCCGCTCAATATCGCTGGCGAGTACCGGGCCGCAGAAAAGCCTGCCTTGCGCGCTGTCGAACTTGGCGGAGCGGGCGAAATCCAGCATCGCCTTGGTTTCGATACCCTCGGCGCACACCACCAAGCCGAGGCCATGCGCGAGATCCGCGATCGCGCGGACGATCAGCTCCGCCTCGTGGTCGTTCTGCACGTCGATCAGAATCGCGCCGTCGACCTTGATTTCCGAAAACGGCATTTGGTAAAGCTCGCTGAGCGAGGACAGCCCGGTGCCGAAGTTGTCGAGCGAAAGGCCGACGCCGAGGATCCGCAAGCGCGTAAAGACGTCGAGCAGCAGCTCCTTGTCCCCCGATCCGCAGGTTTCCGTGACGTCGAGGACGACCTGCTGCGCCGGCACCTCGTACTCCTGCAGCAGCGCCGCAAGCCGGTCCGGAAAGGCGCGATCCTTGACCAGGCGCGGGCTCAAATTGATGGCCATCTCCAGCGACAGATCGTGGGCGCGCCACTGCCCCGCCTGACGGATGGCCTCCGTGATCACGATATCGGTCAATGGCGCCATCAGTCCGTGGGTCTCGATGGCGCCCAGGAATTGCCGAGGTTGCAGTTCGCCACGGCGCGGGTGTTGCCAGCGAACCAGCGCCTCGACACCCTGAATTTGCGTGCGGCCCTCGGCGAGCGCAACTTTCGGCTGGTATCGCAGCAGGAACTGCTGTTCGGCGAGCGCCTGGTCGAGTTCGGCGCGGCCGATCGGCGCCGGCGCGGTGGTATGCGCGTTCAGCAATCTCTCCAAGTCATCGATGTCGAGCGGCCGATTGCGCGTGCCGATAATGCCGAAGCCGCGCGCTTCGGCGACCCGCTTGACGCTCGCCAGCACGCGGGCGTTGACGTCGCCGAATAGCAGCGTCGGCGGCCGGATCCCGCATTGCACCAAGGTCTGCAGCACGCCAGGAAGATCCGATTCATGCCGGTCGATGGCGATGGCCACGAGCGTCGGCTTGCGCGTCGGCAGGATCTCGGCGAGCATTTTCGCGCCCGACACCTCGATCCGGTCGCAGCCCAGCCGATCGGCCACGGCATGCAGGGCCGCGATCGAGGACGCGTCGCCGTCGAGGATCAGCATCAAATCAGTGGCAGCTTGCATCGCAGTCTCCAACAGTGAGTGTCGTGGTCGGTCCACGGCCGCTGTTACTCTAAAGCGGTAATAGCGATAATAGCGGTTCTAGCGACCGCCGGCCCACTGGAGTATTGTGGGATGCGTCGCAGATTCGGTATTCGGGGCCGCCGTCAACGGTGTCGGCCGGCGCTTGAAATCACGGCTGTTCGGTTGAAATCGCGAAATTGAAGTGCTAGCGTCGATTTGCGAAACGGATGACGATCCGCTGCGGCCCGAGGGCGCCTGCGGCCCGAGGGTGTCTGCGGGCCGAGGAACGATGGATGAGATGCGCCTCCTGATACTCGACGATGATCCGCACATCGGCATGATGATCCGCTTGGTGGCGGAGTCGGCGGGAATCCAAGCGCGCTACGTGACCGAGACCGCCGCCTTCTTTCTGGCGGTCGATGAGTGGAGTCCCGACTACATCGCCGTCGACCTGATCATGCCGGAGATGGACGGGGTCGAGGTTCTGATCAAATTGGCGGAACGCGGCTGCGACGCCAAGCTCATCATCACCAGCGGCGTGGACTCGCGGGTACTCGACGCGGCGCGCCGCTCGGCGGTCGAACACGGCTTGGAAATCGCCGGCGTGCTCTCCAAACCGTTTTCACCGCGCGACCTGCGCTCCTTGTTGCACGTCGCGCCGGCCGGCCGGGCGGAGGCAGTCAAGCCGGCGGCTGCGAATGCCGGTGCGCAACCCGTCAAAGACACCTTCGAGTTGACCGAGGCGGAGCTGCGCCGCGCCGTGTATGCGGGCGAATTTCAATTGTACTATCAGCCGCAAATCGAATGCTCGAGCGGCCGGCTGGCGGGATTCGAAGCGCTGCTGCGCTGGATACACCCGCAGCAGGGCATCATCATGCCGATGCGCTTCATCCCGTTGGCGGAACGATTCTGCTTGATCGATGAACTGACCGATCAAGTGTTGGCGCAGGCTATGCACTGGTTCATGCCGCGGTTCGCGGCATCGGAAATCAGCATCTCGGTCAATTTATCCGCGAAGAGCATGAATGCGAGCGCCGCGCCGGCGGGCACGGCGGCAGCCGCGCCGCTGGTCGAACGCATCACGGCGCTTTGCCGCAAGCAGCGCTTGGATCCCTCCAGGCTCATCCTGGAGCTGACTGAAACCAGCGCGATGGAAGACCCCACGCGCTCCCTGGATCTGCTGACGCGCCTGCGCGTCAAGGGATTCCAATTGTCGATCGACGATTTCGGCACCGGCTACTCATCGATGCTGCAGCTGGCGAGGCTGCCGTTCTCGGAAATAAAGGTCGATAAGTCGTTCGTCGGAACGGCGATACGCTCGATCGAATCCGGCGTGGTCGTCAAATCGATCGTCGACTTGGGCCACAGCCTCGGGCTGCGCGTGGTCGCGGAGGGCGCCGAGGACCTGGAGACGCTGAAGTTTCTGCAAGGCATCGGCTGCGATCTCGCGCAAGGGTACGCGATCGCGCGGCCCATGCACGGCGATGCCGTGCCGGCATGGATCGAGGAAAGTGCGTCGAAATGGCGGACCGACGCAACCCAGCCGCTGCTGCTCTAGGATGCGGCGGCCGGTTCGCCCGCGGCACGGACTCGGACGCACGATGCAGACGCTCAGAGTGTTGATGGTCGAGGACGATCCGGCGGACGCCGATCTGCTGGTGCAGGCGCTGCGGCGTGCGGACTACGAGCCGGTTTGGTCGCGCATCGATACAGAGCAGGACTTCCTCGCGGCGCTGGCCACGCCTCTCGATGTCATCTTCTCGGATTATTCGCTGCGTAAGTTCAGCGGCCTGCGCGCGCTCGAATTGCTGCGCAAGAGTTCCTCCGACGTGCCGCTGATCCTCGTATCAGGGACCGTCGGCGAGGATGCGGCGGTCGAGGCCATGCGCATGGGCGCGACCGATTATCTGCTCAAGGATCGCAGCGCGCGCCTCGGCAGCGCGGTCGAACGCGCACTCGGCGAGAAGCGCCTGCAGACCGAGCGAAAACAGGCCACCGCGGCTCTGCGGCAAAGCGAGCAGCGCCTGCGTTCGATCGTCGAAAACACCAGCGATTGCGTCAAAGTGCTGTCCGCAGACGGGCGCTTGCTGGAAATGACCCCGCCCGGAGTCGCGATGCTGGAGGCGGCCTCGGTCGAACAAATCCAAGATCGGCCGATCATCGATTTCGTCGCCCCCGAGGATCGCCGCGCGTTCATGGACCTGCATGCACGGGTCATCGGCGGCCAGAGCGGAGCGTTGGAATTCAAGGCGGTCGGCCTGAAAGGCGGCTTGCGCTGGCTGGAGACGCACGGGACGCCGTTGCGCGGCGCCGATGGCTCCGTCGAGGGCTTTATCGGCATCACGCGCGATATCACCGAACGCAAGCAGGCCGAGCAGCAGATCCAGGATCAACTGCGTGAATTGCAGCGCATGAGATCGGTGACGCTGGGCCGCGAAGACCGGGTCCAGGCCCTGAAGGGCGAGGTCAATGCGCTGTTGGCCCAGGCGAATCTCGCGCCGCGGTACGCGAATCCCACGGAAAACACCTTGCCGCCGACGGCAGGCGCCGACGCTCTGCGCACCGACGAAGCGAGCCGTCTCGAGACCTTGCGCAGCTACGCCGTGCTCGACACCGCCCGCGAAAAGGAGTTCGACGATATTGTCGCTCTCGCCGCCTCCGTCTGCGCCGTGCCGATCGCCATGATTTCGTTGGTCGACGAAAACCGCGTATGGTTCAAGGCGGCGGCGGGCGCCTCGCAGGCCGAAGCGCCGCGCGCGATCTCGTTCTGCACGCATGCGATCCGCAATCCCGGGCTTTTCGTCGTCGCCGACACGCAATTGGACCGGCAGTTCGCGAACAATCCGCTGGTGACCGCCGAGCCGAACATCCGCTTCTACGCCGGCGCACCGCTGCAGGCGCCGGACCGCCATCTGCTCGGCACCCTGTGCGTCATGGACCGTCGATCCCGTCGCCTGACGCCTGCGCAGCAGCTGGCGCTGACCGTTCTCAGCCGGCTCGTGATGGCGCAGCTGGAACTGCGCCGCCGTACGCTTGAATTGAGGCGCGTCAACGTCACGCTGCTCAGTCTGCTGGAGGACGAGCGACGCACCGAACAGTCGCTGCGCGAGAGCGAGGAGCGCTTCCAGGTGGTCGCGAGCGCCACCAACGATGCCGTGCGCGACTGGGATCTGCTCGACAACTCGGTATGGTGGAACGATGGCGCGGAAGCCCTGCTCGGGGTGCCGCGCGCGCGCCAGGACGCCGGCATCGAATCCTGGAGTAATCGCATACACCCGGAGGATCGGCAGCGCGTCCTGGCCGATGTCAAATCGGCGATCGACTCGGATCAGCAAACCTGGTCCTGCCGCTATCGAGTCCTGCGCGCGGACGGCACGGTCGTGCAGGTATCGGACCGCGGTCAATTGATCCGCGATTCGCAAGGCACCGCAGTGCGCATGCTAGCCGGCATGAGCGACATCACCGAGCGCCTGGCGCTCGAGGAGCGGCTGCGCAAGTCGCAACGCATGGAGGCGGTCGGCGAGTTGACCGGCGGCTTGGCCCACGACTTCAACAATTTGTTGACCGTGATCCTCGGCAACGCGGAACTGCTCACGGAGCAATTCAGCGGCGACGCACGCACCCTGCTGCTCGCGGAAATGATCGTCGGCGCGGCGACCAGGGCCGCGGACCTCACGCAGCGCTTGTTGGCGTTCGCGCGCAAGCAAACCTTGAACCCCGAAGCGGTCGATGCCAATCAACTCGTCGCCGGCATGTATCCGCTGCTGCGGCGCGCCCTCGGCGAACATATCGAAATCGATATTAAGCCGGCGGCGGACCTGTGGCCGGCGCTGGTCGACCCGGCGCAGCTCGAAAGCGCGCTGCTGAACCTATGCTTGAACGCGCGCGACGCGATGCGCGCCGGTGGCAACCTGCGGATCGAAACGGCGAACGTGCGGCTCGGCGAGAAAATCAAACCCGGGCACGCGGACGTCAAGGCCGGAGACTACGTCATGCTGGCGGTGTCCGACACCGGCACCGGCATCGAAAATGCGCACCAGGCCAGAATCTTCGAACCGTTCTTTACGACCAAGGCGAAGGACAAAGGCACGGGCCTCGGGCTCGCGATGGTTTACGGCTTCGTCAGCCAGTCGGGAGGCACGATCGACTTCCGCTCCGAAGTGGGCGTGGGTACCACTCTGAATTTGTATCTGCCGCGCGCCGTGCAGGCGCCGGAAACCCAGGCGACGATCACCGCGCAATTCCCGATCATGCACGGCACGGAGACGATCCTGCTGGTGGAGGATCACGACCTGGTGCGCCGCTACGCCTACGATCAATTGACGTCGCTGGGTTACACCGTTCTGGAAGCGCAAAACGGCCCGCAAGCTTTGCAGATCCTTCGCCGGGAGACGCCTATCGATCTGCTGTTCACCGACCTCGTCATGCCGGGCGGCATGAGCGGTCAACAATTGGCGCAGCAGGCCTGCCTTCTGCGCCCGGAATTGAAAGTGCTGTATACCTCCGGTTACGCCGAAGAGGCGATTCACAGCCAAGACCGCGAGGATCTCGGCTTCAAGCTGCTGCCAAAACCGTATCGGCGCGCGGAGCTCGCGAAGCGCATCCGCAGCCTGCTCGGCGTGCACCGCTGACCGAACCCGGGGCCGCTGCGCAACCGCTGCCCGCTCGACCGCGTTGCCGACCGATCGTCCGGCCGCCGGCCAATCACTCGCCAGGCGAGAGGCGGGCGACGGGCAGCATAAGCGCAATGCCCGGCGGTGCGGACGCGATGCGCACATGGCCGCCGGCGCGATGCATGCAAGCGATCGCGGCCGTCAACTCGAACAAGCCATGGGGGTGTCCGGCGAATTGATCTCGCAGCGAACGGATGCGCCCGCCCCGCGATCGTGCGGCGCGACCGGCGAGCGGCACCGCGATCTCGACGCAGCGCTCGCCGACGTGAACGCCGCAGGCATCGCAGAGGAGTGAGGCCGCCGCGACGGCGCCGACCCGGCAATCGGCGCCGCCGGCCGAATTGACGTGCATCGAGGCCTCGATCAGATGGCGCAGGCCGCGCCGCGCTTGCGCGAGGTTGCCTTGGAGCGGCGTCGCTGCGGGGCACCGGTACTCGAAATGCCAGTTGGCCGGCAGCGCAGGCTCGCCGCCATCGTCGATCCATTGTTGCAGCGGGAATGCTCCCGGCGCCGGCGTCGACGCGTCTGCAAACGCGCCGAGCAAGTTCGCGAGTCGGCGCGCTCTTTCGACGCCAACGGCGATTTCGCGCAAATAGGCGTCTGCCGGCGTAGCCGCGAGATCCGGATGTTCGATGGCGAGTTCCGCAAACCCGCCGATGGCCGCGGCGATGTTGTTGAGTTCATGCGACGCGAATTTCATGAGATCCGGGCCCGGAATCTCGGCAAGGCAGGGATGCAGCGCGTCGAAACTTTTTCCCTTGCCGCATCTGCCCGCAACCAGCACCCAGCCCGTCTGGCCGCTGTCGGCATGTTGCGCGGCAACGACCGACAACTCGACAGGCTGCCAGCCGCGGACAGGATTGCGCAACGCCGCGGATCGAGGGCCGAGGGCCGCCCAATCATGCAACACGCGGTGCAATCCCCGCGCCTCGACTTTCACCCAGTCCGCGCCGTCGTGGAGCAACAGGTCGTCGAGCAACATCTCCAAGGTGGGCGCAGGACTCGGCCGATCCCAGAGCGCCGATGCGGTTCGGTTCATTTCGAGCAAGCGCGTGGCGGTCTCGTCGAGCAGCCATGCGGCGGTGTCGATTCGGTCGCAATAGGAGAGGGCCAGCACGGTCGCGATTTCGCCGCCGCTCAGAGCCTGAGAGCCGCCGGCGCGTCATGCCGCGGCAAAGCCGAGCTCCCGAAGCAGGCGTTTCGTCGTTACGGTTTTCGCAAGGCAGGCGTTGGCGCCGGCAGCGGTGATCTTGGCGACATTTTCGTCGCTCGCGAAGCCGGTCAAGGCGACGATGCGCATCGACGTGCCGCTCGGCATGCCGCGCAGCAATCTGCAGACCTCGAAGCCGTCCATGCCGGGCATCTGCAAATCGAGCGTCACGACATCCGGACGAATGGCCTCGCACTTCATGCCGGCCGAAAAGCCGTCGGCGGCAATTTCTATGCTCGAGCCGGGAAGATGCGTACGCAGCATATTGAACAGGTAGCGCGCGAACTGCGAGTCGTCGTCGATGATGAGTACGCGCGAGGGCCTCGAGCGCTCTGGGCGCCGCAAATTGCGCTGCTTGGCGATGAACGCGTCGACGTCCTCTGCACGAAACCGTCTGTGACCGCCGGGTGTGCTCACCGACGGCAGCAGACCGCGGCTCGCCCACAACCGGACCGTGACCGGCGCGATCAACAGCAGGTCGGCAACCTCGTACGGGGTCAGCAGCTTCGATTTCTTGGGCGATTTGGACGCACTCATCCTAGTTGCCCGTGCATGGCGCCGAACGCGGGCCTAACCCACGGAATCGCGGAACGTCGACGTGCATATATCCTTACCGCCATTTCAGCCGCTCCTAAGTTCCTGTCGATGCGCTCGCATTGACCGCGTCTGCGCACGCTCGACGGTGCGCCGCCGCAGCGGCCGACCTAAACTGCAGAGCTGGCGAATATAGCGGTAACAGCGCTTCGCACGATACTAGCGATATGCGATCCGGTCGTCAGTTTAACATTATCTTGTTTCATCGACGGCGCCTGGGTACCGATTGTGAGAACTGCGCACGCGGCGCACCGCGCGCGCAAGCCGGACAGAGGCCTGCGTTTGCAAGCGTACAGACGCTCGCCCAGCGCGCGGCGCAGAGTATCGGAATGACACCCGACATGACACCGCGTTCAGCAGATGCCGGCTATGCCGACCGCAGCCGGCAGCAGCTGCCGTCGCCGGCTCCATGGGCGGGCGCTCGCCGATGGCGAGGGGTATGGGCCGGCATGACGATGCACAGAACCGTCGTGGCGGACCCGCTAGACGGCTTGTCCGCCAGCAATCCCGCGGCAATACGCTCCCGGCACGATTTGCGGCGCGCTCATCGGCTCATGGGGACGCGCGGAATCGTAGTGCGCGCCCTGCTTACTTGCGGCGCACCGTGCCGCAGCGCACGCAGATTGCGCGTCCTCGAGCTCGGCGCCGGCGACGGCAGCCTGATGCTGAGCATTGCCCGGGCCCTGCAGTGGGAATGGCCAGCGGTCAATTTGACGCTCCTCGATCGATTGAATCTCGTCGATGCGGCAACGGTCGCCGGTTATGCGCAGTTTGGATGGCAAGCTCAGTCCGCCGTTCTGGACGCATTGGACTGGGCAACGGCAGGTACGTCAATCGATACAAAGACATCGCCGCACTGGGACCTCATCGTCTCGAACCGTTTCCTGCAACACTTCGACGATGCGCATCTGCGGATGCTGCTGCGTGCGATTGGCGCGCATACCAACCGCTTTTTTGCCTGCGAACCGCGGCGCGGCTGGATCGCCAGAGGCGGCAGTCATTTGATCGGCGCAATCGGCGCCGCCACGGCGACGCGAACTGATGCTGTTTCCAGCGTCCATGCCGGATTCTGCGATAGGGAGCTTTCGGCGCTGTGGCCGTCGGACGCGCAGCGCTACCGCCTGAAGGAATACTCGGCCGGTCTATTCAGCCACTGCTTGTACGTCGAGCGATATCGGCATGCACAGTTGGCGACGCACTGAGGCAATGTCACTTTGAGGAGAGGGGTCGCCGGCGCCGTGCCACGGCCGCGCGGCGGGGGTTTTCATTGCCTGCCGAAGAACGACTTGGTTGCCGCGAAGCAGAACGGCGCCACCAAAGTGGCATGGTAGGCCGACGCGACCGCGAACGCGCCGCCGTCCGTGGCTCCCTGCGCGACCGCATTGGCGGCAACGGCGGCCTTTGCCAATGCGAAATCTTGCTTCAGATTTGCGTAAGGATCATTGGCCACCGCCGCGGACTCCAAATCAAGCGCACTGATCGGCGCCGATGGCGGTGCGTGTGCGGCCCAATATCGTTGCATCAGCTGTGTATTGAGCCAAAAGACGATCGGATCCAGATCTCCGCCGCACAGCAGGATCGGTGTGTTGGGAACCCAGTTGCGCAGGTCATTTTGCTGCAGCGCCTGCCGCATCGGCAGGGCAGGGCTGGTGGCCGCAACGCCGCTGGTATAAGTCGGAAAGCCGCCGTCGGGATTCGCCAGTGCATCCTCCAGGTAACTCAGCCGATAACCGTTGTTGATCAAATTGCCTGCGCCAAAGCCGAGCGCGAACACCGCCGCAAGGTTCGCCGGCGCCGTAGGCGGCGTGATGTCGGCGAATTCGGCAGAGGGCGGAGTGAGGCTGAAGAGCGCGTATTCTGGAAGTTTCCCTTGCGCATACAGCTGGCTTCTCGGCGTCGTGCTCGGCAGCAAGGAGTCGATGCCGGTCGCATATTGCGGTTCGAATACGTCGGCGGCGTTGGAATAGATATCGCCGTAGGCGGCCTGATACGCCGTGAACAGCAAGGTGGACGAGACGGTGGCGTCGCCGTTGACGTCGCCGTAAAAAACGGCGTCCACAAAAGCGGCGAGGGCATACGGACCCGACATCGGCGCAGCGGCGGTAACGCGCATACCCGCGGCCTGCATGGCGCGGTCGGTCGCCATGGCGACGTAGCCTCCCTGCGAATACCCGGTAATGAACAATTGCCCGTTATCGTCGGTCAGGCCCGCCGAAGCCAAGGGCAGCGCGGTGCGCGCCGCGGTCAGCGCGTCGATCATGTCCTTCGACTGCTGATCGGCGATCAGGTATGGATGGTAAGTAAGCGTCGACGTGTCGTAGCCCGCATAGTTCGGGGCGACCACGATGTAGCCCTGCGATGCGAACAGCGCCGCCAAGGAAATCGTCTCGGCATTTTGCATGTTCGCCATCGTGAACGTGCGGTTCGTCGATGTGCCATGTGCGTACAGAAGGATCGGTCGTCGCCCGGTGCAATTCGCGCCGAAACCGGTCGGCACCATCAGCGCGGCGGAAGCGGTCGTCGGTTCGCCGGCGCCGCCGACCGTCTCGTAACGGATGTCATACATGAGAATGTCGCAGATCGGCGGCCCGCTCAAGGAGAGCAGCTGCTGATTGGCCGCGAGATTCAGCTCGAGCAGCAAGGACGGCGCGGTCACCGTGGAGAGAAGTTGCAGCGGCGTTTGCAGCAAGGTGCCGCGCATCGGCGTCGCCGCTGCGCCCGAGTCGGGGCCGCGACCGGCGCCACAAGCCGAGAACAGCATCGTTGCGAGCAAAAGCATCGACGAGCGGGCGATGAATCGCATGATATTGCTGTCTGTTAGGTCGGAACGCATGATACCAGGATGGCGCTCACCCTGATCATCCATGATTTAACATAATATACATTATGCGCACTACGAACTAAGCGCCGCCGGCTTGGTTGCACCGTGCTGACTTACGTCGACGACGCGACGAGCCGGCTGCGGCTGCTCCGATTGGTCGAAGGCGAGACCACGTTCGATTATTTGTGCGAACACGCCGGCGGCCAAGGGGCCGGGCGAGCGGCCACGGAACGCTGCAGGATCGTCTCGTGAAATTGCCGCAAGACAAGCGAAGCATCAAGTGTTCTATCCGTCGCTACCCCTCCCCCGCACGTCTTCTGTAGTCGATTGGGCCCCTGTTCAAAGCGGCCGTTCGTAGGAGTCAACGAGCGGCATCCGGGCTTATACTGCCGATCTAGCAATAACGAGAGTGCCATGACGACGACCCGCCGGGACATATTGAGCGCTGGATTGGCGGCGGCGAGCGCCGCGGTGACGCCGAGTGTCGTACATGCCGAGGAGCATGATCACGCACATGATCACGACCACCAAGACGTGCCTTCGGACCCTGCGCTGCGGGTGAAGGCGCTCGAATCGCTGATGGCAGCAAAGGGGCTGGTCGATCGCGCGGCGCTCGATGCCCTCATCGACAACTACGAACACAGAACTGGCCCGCGTAACGGGGCGCGCGTGGTGGCGCGTGCTTGGGTCGATGCTGAATACAAGAAGCGACTGCTAAAAGATGCGAACGCGGCTATCGCCGAGCTGGGTTACGGGGGAACGAATCTGACGGTGGTGGAAAATTCTGCCAACGTTCACAACCTCGTCGTCTGCACCTTGTGCTCCTGTTATCCGTGGGCAGTTCTGGGGCTTCCTCCGGTCTGGTACAAGTCGGCGGCTTATCGCTCGCGGTCAGTCATCGATCCACGCGGGGTTTTACGCGAGTTCGGTGTCAAGTTGGAGGACGATGTCGAAGTCCGAGTCTGGGACAGCACGGCCGATTTGCGGTATCTGGTACTGCCGGAGCGCCCGGCCGGCACATCTGACATGAGCGAAGCGCAGCTGGCGGGGCTCGTGACGCGAGATGCCATGGTCGGCGTCGCGAAGGTGTTACTGCCCCAGGGTGCTAAGGCATGAACGGGGTACATGATATGGGCGGCATGCAGGACATGGGGCCAATAGCAGCGGAGAAAGATGGGCCGGTTTTTCATGCCGACTGGGAAAGACGCGTGTTTGCGCTCTTTAATGCGGTGGACGTGGAATGGCCCTATCGTCGGACGCAGATTGAACTGATCCCGCCGGCGGAGTATCTGCGCATGAGCTATTACGAGAAATGGCTCGCGGCCTTGCCGCGGATCTTGATCAAGACCGGCATGGCGACCGCGGCCGAGGTCGAGAGCGGCAACGCAATCGGCGGAACGAACACCAAATGGCACGTGCTGACCGTTGCCGAAGTGGCGACGTGGGATGCTCCCGAGCCTCCCACTGCCGCAAAGACTACGGCCCCCACGCGGCTTCATGTTGGGCAGCGCGTCCGCGCGCGAAACCTAAATCCTATGGGGCACACTCGTCTGCCGCGCTATGTGCGCGGGAAAATGGGGACGATTACGCGTGATGGGGGCAGCGAAAACCTGCAGGACACCGACATTCGGGGACTCGGTCCAAAGCAGCAGCACGTGTATACGGTGCGCTTCGCGGCACGCGAACTGTGGGGTGATCAAGCGAGCCCGCGCGATTTCGTGTGCGCCGATTTATGGGAAGGCTATCTTGAATCCCCTTAAGGCAGTCCCGCCGCCGGTGCAACTGAACACGCTGCCCCGTCTGCCAGGCGATGAGGGCGGGCCGACATTTGCCGAGCCGTGGCAGGCTCAAGCCTTTGCGCTCGCCGTGAAGCTCTCAGAGCTTGGTCACTTCACATGGAATGAATGGGCCGCGACGCTTGCTGATGAACTGAGGGCGGACGCGGCGCGCGGCGAACTGGATGATGGTTCGCGGTATTACCACTGCTGGCTCGCTGCCCTTGAACGGTTAGTCGTGGCAAAGGAATTGACCGACCCGGCCGCTTTGTTTGCGCGTAAAGAGGCTTGGGCCAACGCCTTTAGGCACACTCCGCACGGCATGCCGGTCGAACTGGAGGACGACTCCGGCGCGCGGGTTTAGCAATTAATCCCGGCGAACCATGCTCACTGCTCGAAAGCCGCCGGCCGCCACCATCCGGAACGGGTCAACAACGTAGTTTGTTCGAGAGCTCCAAAACGATCGGCGTTAAATTGCTGATTTTGAACGGCGGCTCTGTCGACCAGGTACCTGCCGCTCCGCGACGCGACCGGCCAACAGCCGTCGATAACCGATCCCAAAAGGCATCGTCATACCGGTCATTCGCAAATTGGGGCGTAAGCGCGCGATTCAGGGAAAAGTTCTTTGTTGCCTTGAATGGGACGGTCGTCTAAAAAGTCCAGGTAACGCCTAATGAAAAGATGTCGGGGTTGCCGCCGCTCGCGCTAATTCGCTCATACTCCGCGCGAATTGCGAGAGATCCGATTTCGCCTTGGACTCCCGCGCCGTAGGCGAAATTGGTGCTCGAATCAGAAGTATTGAATGTTGTCGGACTACAGGATGTGAAGCCGGCAGGACAGAAGGGGATCGGCGAAACTTCGGTAGTCGTTGTATGCAGCCGAGCAATTCCTAGCTTTCCATATACATCCAAGAACGGAACAGGGATTGGCAAGTAACCAAGCCCGAAGACTGTGACGGCTTTTTGATCCGCTTTCGAGAGTCCCCCGAAAGCCGTATTGGAGAGGCCGGCGCTTGGATTGCCGAAGTCGATGTATTCCAACTCAACACCCAGCGGTGAAATTGGCCGAATACCGGCGGTCACCTTCCAGGCGCTGTGTTGTCGGTCAAATTGGTAGTCATAGCCAGTATCGCCAACTATTTCTTTTGCGGTTCTGACATGAGACTCCCCGATGGCCGCACCGACGTAAAATCCCAGAAGATCGTCCGCCAGAACTCGACTCGACGCGCAGGTCGCACCGAAAGTGAGCAAGAAAATGCTGAATGATGTCCCTTTCATGCTCTGTCCTCGCACAGCTACTGGAAGCGCGTGCACGTGAAGCAGTTCTGTTGGATGCGCTTCGCACGGTGGGCTCAGCGGCGAGCCCATAGCGCCGGTGTGCACTCATTCGTGGCGCATGGTTTTCAACGTGCTGATGCAGGCATCGGTGGTCTTGTGCTATGCGACCGACCGCAACCGGTCAACTTCGGCGGTTGCCTGCAGCAGCCTTCTGACCCAATCTGTCGGCGAGCCATAGTTTGATCAACGCCTGCCGCGTGACACCCAACCGGCGCGCCTCCCGATCTAGGGAGTCCACCATCCAACCAGGGAAATCCACGTTCACCCGTTTCGGATCGGTGCCAACACGCCGTACCTTTGACAGGTCCAGGTGTTCAATGATGTTCTCGGCGTCGTCGAACTTCCGATCAAAGATCTTCGCTTTCATAGATCTCCACTTCCTCGTCGCGCGAACGCCGTACCGAAATAATCCTAATGTTGTCATTGCGCCGCGTAATCACCGCAGACCAGTGCTTCTCGGCCATCCTTCCGATTACGACCCATCGCGGCTCGTCGCTTACGCGCGCTGGGATCTCGAGCAATGCGGAATCGGACCAGAGCGCCTGAGCCTCCTCGAAATCGACGCCGTGTTTACGCTTGTTTTCGGCGCTCTTTGCGGAGTCGTACTCAAAGCCCATGACATCTTTTTACCATATCCTCTAGGTATAATAAAGGTATAGTTATTATATCGCCGGAGCCGTCAAACCTGCGAATCCACCTCCCTGAAGCTGCCGCTTATGGCGGGCAGCTTCGGGTCATCTTTGCTCCGTCGCAGTCGCCGGCTAAGTCAGCGCTGTAACGTCGGGTTGAACCCGGTCCTTGCGGTACTCGTCGGAATCGTTGATTGCAGCTCGGCTCGATGGGCCGCAAGCCGCAGCTTCCGCCGCCTTCGGCGCCAAACTGCGCGTTGAGGAGCTAACCTAAACGGCTGCGTCTCAGTGCGGATGGACTTGGAGGTCCGATTACGATGCGAGGTTCGCCTGCACTTGCCTGCGGAATTCCAGTGGACTCGAGATCATGGGAAATGCCTCCTTGGTACCGCCCACGCCCGACACGGTAATCGTTCCGTAGCCGAGGATTCGCCCGAGAACGGTCTGATCCACGCCGATTCCTTCGACCTTTTGCAGCAGCAATTCGAGCGAGTGCCTGCGAATGAGCCCCACCTTTATCAGGACGCGCTTATCTGTGATCGCGAATTCGGAACTGCTTGCCTTGATCCAAGGCGGCAGAAGCAGGAGCAAACCGATGGCGCCGACGACGCTGGGCACGATCCTGCCGACGCCGCTGAAGGCCAAAAGAATGGCGACCACCAACACCACAGCCGGGAGCTTGTAGATGATCCAGTGGATTTTTGCCCGGTAGGTGATTTTCTCGTTCGGCAATAGATTCCTTTCCACGTAGCTCATAAATCCCCCGGCCTAATTTGTGCCCATGCGGCAAGGCTACGCTGAAAGCAGCGGTTTGTATGATTCGTTCCGAACGCGCGCCGGCCGCCCAGCGCACGCGAGGCTATACTCGAGCCGCCATGGTTTCGTTTGGTGCGCGCAGATGCCGAATCTCATTATCGCCGACGCCGTCGTAATCGTTCATTTCCTGATCGTACTGTTCATCGTTGCCGGCGTACCGCTCGTCTATTTGGGCGTCGCCGCACACTGGGCCTGGGTGAGAAGCTGGCCGTGGCGCGCACTGCACCTCGCCGCCATCTCCTTGGTAGCGGCGGAGTCCTTATTCGGAATTTCGTGTCCTCTGACGGTCTGGGAGAATGCTTTGCGCGGCATGGCAACCTCTCGGGGATTCATCGAGCGCTGGATGGACCGGGTCATCTTTTACGACGCCCCCACCTGGGTATTCACGGTGGCATACCTCGCGTTTGCCGCGCTGGTGCTTGCAACCTGGGTAGCCGTACCGCCGACCCGGCGATGGCGCGCTCCGCCTGAAGATTGAGCTAACTGCGCAAGCACCCTCCTCCTCAGGCCGCGATTCCGGCGAGCTGCGCGGACTCCGTCCACAGGCGCGCGGCCGTTGCCTCGTCACGCGCTTCAATCGACGGCGTCGCCGGTCGGCATTGGTAGAAGTACTCGCCGCTGATGCCGGCCACGGCAGGGGAGGAAGCCAGATGAACGATGGTGTCGGCGCCCTGCTCCGGCGAAATGGCGAAAAGTTTAGCCAATCGGAACGCGCGCGAGAGAAATCCGCCGCTACCGTCGCCGAAGCGCGTGGCAACGAAGCCCGGATGCAGGCAGTTCGCGGTCACGCCATGGCCGCGCCAGCGGCGCGCCAGCTCGCGCGTCAACAGGATGTTGCAGAGCTTCGTCCGTCCGTACACCTTGAACCCGGAAAAGCCGCGCTGCGATTGCAGGTCGTCGAAATCCAGCCGGCGTCCTCGATGCGCGCCCGAGGCCGTATTGACGATCCGCGACGGTGCGGACGCGAACAGCCGTTCCCGCAATCCGTTCGTGAGCACGAAATACGCCATGTGATTGAGCGCGAACGTCAATTCCAGACCGTCTTCGGTCAGCCGGCGGGAAGCGAACATGGCGCCCGCATTGTTGATGAGGACATCGATGCGCGGCTGCGCCGCCGCAATCTCAGCCGCCAGGCGCTTCATTTCCGAGAGTCGCGACAAATCGCCGTAATGAATGCAATGGCCGCCGCCGGCGTTAACGCGGCACAAACGCGTCAGGGCGGCTGCGCCGCGCGCCCGGTCGCGCGCGACCAGCACGATCCGGGCGCCCATGCCGGCGAGCCGTCGCGCCGCGACCTCACCGATGCCCGAAGTGGCGCCCGTGATGACGACGACTTTACCCTGCATTTCTCTCCCCGCTTGGCGGCGCGCCGGCTGCGCGCTCGCTAAGAGTTGCCTTCATTGTTGCCGAACAAACCGCCGAGTATCCCGCCGACTGTGGCGACGGTCGCCGCCCCCGTCAGCGCGTGACCCAAGGGCGTTCCGGAGCCGTCGCGATTTCCCAACCCCGGCAGATAGCGCCCGATCTCCTCGGCCAGATTCATGATCGGCATGCTTTGCAACCACACCCGACCCGGTCCCGTGAGCGTCGCCAAATACAGCCCCTCGCCACCGAACAGAACGTTGCGAAACCCGGGAACGAGTTGAATGTCGAATTGCACACTCGGCTCTTGAACGCCGACGTGCCCGGCGTGCACCAGGAGCCGTTCATTCGGCGCCAAGGTGCGCTCGATCACCTCGCCGGAAAGGTCCAGCCAAACGACGCCGGGGCCGATCACCTTCTGCAGGATAAATCCCTCGCCGCCAAAAAATCCCGCGCCAATGCGTTGCTGCCAGGCGATTTCGAGGCCGACGGATTTCTCGGCGCAGAGAAACGTTTCTTTGCGGCAGATGAGCACTTCATTCGCTTGCAGTTGCTTCGCCACGATCGATCCCGGGAAGCGCGGCGCGAACGCGATATGCCCCGGCGCGCGAGCGGTGAAATCCGTGACGAAGAAGCTGCCGCCGCTCAAGCTGCGTTTGACGCTGGCGAGCAGGCCGCCGCCGGTGTTCGTATTCATCTCTATCGTGTCCGACATCCAAGCCATCGAGTTGGTTTGGCTGTAGATCACTTCGCCCGGGGCCAGGTCGATTGCCACGGTTTGCATCACGCTGCCGGAAATTTCATATCGCATCGGTACATCCTCCACGCCATCCGAAGCCCATGGTTCGAGCGCTGCACGAATCAGTCAGCGCAACAGCCGCTTTTTGATATTCTACGCGACATGCGGATTCCCCGGATCCTCTACGGGACGGCCTGGAAAAAGACAGATACCGAGCGGCTCGTCGCGCTCTCCATCGGACATGGGTTTCGTGGTATCGACACCGCCTGTCAGCCCAAGCACTACGACGAGCCCGGCGTGGGCGCGGCGCTCGCCGCCTGCTATGCGCGCGGATTGACGCGCGCCGACCTGTACCTGCAGACCAAGTTCACGCCGGTCTCCGGCCAAGATGCGGGCCGCATGCCGTACGATCCGCAGGCGCCTCTCGCCGACCAGGTCGCGCAATCCTTCGCCGCCTCGCTGCGCAATTTGCGCACCGACCACCTGGATTGCCTGTTGCTGCATTCGCCGCTGCCGACGCCGGCCGAGACGCTGCAAGTCTGGCGCGCGTTCGAGCGGATCGCCGACGCAGGCGGCATCCGCCAGGCCGGCATCAGCAACTGCTACGCGCTCGCAGAGTTGCAGGAACTCTACCGCGCGGCGAGCATCAAGCCGGCGGTTCTGCAAAATCGCTTTTACGCCGACACGGGGTATGACCGCGACCTGCGGGCTTTCTGTCGGCAACAGGGGATCGTTTATCAGAGTTTTTGGACGCTGACCGCGAACCCGCAGTTGCTCGCGCACGCGGCCATCACCGCGCTCGCATCGGCGCACCGGCGCACGCCCGCGCAAATCCTCTTCCGCTATCTGACCCAAGCCGGGATCGTGCCGTTGACCGGCACGCGCTCCGCGGCGCACATGCGCGAGGATCTGGGGATTTTCGACTTCGAACTGAGTGCCGCTGACTGCGGCGCGATCGACAGGCTGCTGGCCGATTAGCGCGTGGCCACGGAAAGCATCGAGCCATTCTCGGTGATCCGCACGCGATCCGTGCGCTCCCTCGCCCACTCGTCGAGCGTCATGCCGGAGGCCTCGAACAAAGTGCGAATCTCCCCCATTCGCCAGTGGAATAGTTGATCGAGGATCGGCAACAAGACGCTGAACGCGCTTTCGCCGAGCACCGTACTCTTGGCGATGCACGCGAGCTGCTTGTTTTCGGATACGGCAATCGTGAATCCGTCGTGATTGTTGACGTGCAGCATGACGTGCACGTCGGAATTTCCGTCACCGACGTAGATCATGCGGTCCGGCGCGATCTCCAAGCGATGCGCGAGTTCGTCGATCACGGCAACCTTGCCGTAGCCGGCGGGCACGCGGCGAATCGCGCGCGCTTCTCCGGAATCGGCCTCGAATTCCAATTCGGTGCCGTAGATGTGTTCGGGCGGCACCACGCCGGCGAGCGCCGAGGTCACGATCTCGCGCGGCGCCGCGGAAATCACGAAGAAGGAAAAGCGGTACTCGGCCGTGCCGCGCTCGAGAAAATCGACGAGCGCCGCAATCCCGCGCTTGAGGCGCACGCGGCGGCCGGCCTCTTCCAGGTGTTCGCGCCGAACGCCGCGAAACTCCGGATCATGGCGGATCAGGTAGGCGAGCTCGCCGCCTTGCTGAACGAGATGGCTGCGGGCCAGGCCTTCGACGCGGTCCTGGAATCCGCGGATACCGAGGATCTCGCTGAGAACGAGTCCTGAATCGTTGAAACTCAAGGTCTGGTCGAAGTCCGAAGCCAATAAATAGTGCTTGCGTGGTGCTTCGTTCATGGGTTGCGATCGCCTCCAGTGCTGATGGGGTGACGGCTCGACGCACCATGATCAAGCAATGGCCGGCAATTGTCAGATGATGAAGACTTCGGTCCCGTGCAATTTGTTTCATCGCCGCCGCCGCCAGGCTGTCAGCTATGAAGCCGCGTCAGTCGGTCCCGAGATCGACTCCTTGGCGTCACGGGAAAATTAATATTTGCATATTTATCAATATATTAGGAGATAGTTTGCATATTTTACATCAATGCTACGCCGGCATTACCTGCGAGCACTTGCAAAGTCGTTGATGCGCCCGAGTACACTCGCTTCACGGCAATGGCCGAAAAAACGCAAGAACAACGGCTCGGGTGGCTTCGGCCGCGTTCCGACCGAAGGATGTGGGGGATGCAAGAGACGACCGCCGGCATGACCGCTCGCTCGGCGCTGCGGCCGACCGACTACCTGGTGTTACCGCTGCTGTGCGCGGCGGTGTTCGTTTCCTATATCGACCGCACCAACATTTCAGTCGCCGCGATCGCGATGCAAAGGCAGTTCGGCTGGAACGAGACCGAGAAGGGCTTGGTGCTGTCCGCGTTCTTCATGGGCTACATATTGTCGATGGTGGCGACCGGCGCACTCGCCAATAAATACGGCGGCAAGCGTGTGCTCGGCATCGCGGTACTCTGGTGGTCGCTGTTCACGATTCTCACGCCGCCGGCGGCATTGAAATCGCTGCCGATTCTGGTGATGACGCGCATCGCCCTGGGGCTCGGCGAAGCGGCCGTGTTTCCGGCGGCGATCAACATGATCGGCCGTTGGGTGGCGCCGTCGCTGCGCTCGCGGGCGGTTTCGCTGATGGTGAGTTCACTCTACATAGGCACGGTGTTCGCGCTGCCGGTGACCGGGCGGCTCGTGCACAGCTACGGTTGGCCGATGCCGTTTTACCTCTTCGGCGCCGTCGGTCTCGTCTGGACGGCGATCTGGTTCATGGCCGTCGGCGACGGCTACCGCGTCGAACCTCCGGCATCGCTGCGGCGCGAACCCATCCCCTGGCGGCGCCTGCTGCGTTTGCCGCCGTTGTGGGCGATCGTCGTCGCCCATTTCAGCTCGAACTGGCTGCTATACGTGCTGCTCGCCTGGCTGCCGAGCTACTTCAAGCATACTTTCGGCGTCACCCTCGCCGATGCCGGTCTGCTCTCGGCCGCACCGTGGCTGACGGCTTTCGTGATGGCCAACCTCGCCGGCCACCTCGCCGATCTGCTGCTGCGCAGGGGCCGCAGCCCGGGCCATGTGCGCAAGCTGATGCAGACGATCGCGCTCGGCGGCAGCGGGATTTCTCTCCTGTTGCTGCCCGGTGCCACATCGCTTGGCGCGGGTCTGCTGCTGATGTGCTGCGCTGCCGGCGCGGGTGCGGTCTCCCTCTCGGGGTTCGCTCCAAATTGTTTCGATGTGGCGCCCCGCCAAGCCGACGTGATCTGGGGAATCAGCAATACGTTTGCGACGGTGCCCGGAATCGTCGGCGTCTACGCGACCGGCTGGCTGGTCGACCGGACCGGCAGCTTCAGCGCACCGTTTTTGCTGACCGCCGCAATCGCCTTGCTGGGCGCACTCGTGTACCTGGTGTTCGCGTCCGGCGAGCGTCTGATCGACTGAGCGGCGGCGCTCGCGCAGCGCCAGCGGGTCGCGATCAACGCATCGCGAGAACCTCGCGCAGCACGGCGGCGTGATTGACTTGCCGGTCCTTCGCCGCATAGAGCAACGTGACCGCCTGCAGCCGGCCACGCTCGCGCAGCGCATCCAAAGCGGGCGTCACGGCGCGCAGTTCGAGCCGATAGCGCGCGCAGAACTCCTGCCAACGCGCCGGCGGATCGGCGTGCAGCCACTTGCGCAGCGCCTCGCTCGGCGCCAATTCCCGCGCCCATGCATCGAGCGCGGCCCGGTCCTTGCGGATCCCGCGCGGCCACAGCCGATCCACCAATACGCGGAATCCGTCCGCGAGATCCGGCGGCTCATAAATACGTTTGACGCAAATGCCCGGCGCCGGCGCGGCCGGCGGCGCCGTTGCGAACTCAGCCAAATAGCAGGGCGGCGAACTGCATTCAATAGGCCAATCGACGGTTGGCGCGGGCTCGACGGTTGGCGCGGGCTCGACGATTGTGCGGGTGCGCGGCGGCGTCATCGCGAGGCCTTCGATATCCCGCGGCGCTCAGACCGCCACGCGATCCACCGCCGGCACGCACCAGATGTCGAGCGGCGCGCTGCGCCCGCGCAATGCGAGCTGCGGCAGGCGCACAATCGGCCGCGGCGTTTGCAGCATGTGGGCGGCGTCGAGCGCCGCCGCCACGGCGGCGGAGAACAACACTTCGCCGGCGCGGGCGCGGGCGCAAAGCCGGGCGGCGACGTTGACCGTGTCGCCGACCATCGTCGCAGCCTGGCGTCCCGGCGGTCCGATGAATCCCAAGGCGACTTCGCCGAGATGAATGCCGACGCCGATGCCGGCGTCGACCGACAGTTCATCTCGCCAGCGCATCGCCACCGGCGCAAACCGCCGCAGCATGTCGTTGCCGGCGGCGAGCGCTTCGCCGACGCCGCAGTCGGCGCGATCGTCGCCGCCGAACCCCGCCATCAGCCCGTCGCCGGCCATGTGATAGATCCGGCCCCGGTGCTCATCGGTCGCCGCCGCGAGTATGCCGAAGAGTTCGTTCAGCAGCAGCACGATGCGCGCCGGCTTCAGCCGCTCGGCAAGCGCAGTGTAGCCGCGTAGATCGACGAACAGCACCGCCGCCCTGGTGGTCCGCGTGGCGTGCGCCCGTACCCGCAGTTCGCCCCCGCTGGGGCGCGGCAGTTGCGGGATTGTTTCGGTTACACGATGCATCGGCTCATACGTCTGATGACCATTCCGTTGCAGCAACGAATCGCCGTCGCCGACACTCTATAACAGTTGTGCCGCACGCGCCTAATGGCGCCTGGCCGCTAGGCGGCGCAAAGGCGGGCGTGTAGGCTGTACCGATGACGGCTCGTTCCTGGATTCTGTGCGCAGCCTTGCTCTCCTGCGGCGGCGCGGCGCGCGCACAAGCTCCTGCCGCCGCCGCGGCCGATTTGCACCTGAACGGCCTATTCCCGCTCACCTGGCAGACGCGCCAGGGCAAGCTCCTGCTGACGATCCCGCGCACGCTCCTCGCGCCGGGCAAGCAGTTCCTGCTGCTCGACACCCTGCGCGAGGGGGTCGGCGCCAACGACCTCGAGCTCGACCGCGGCCAACTCGGCCGCGGCCGCGTGGTCGAGTGGTACCGCTCCGGTCCGCGCATGCTGCTGATCGAGCCGAACCTCATGTACCGGTCTTCGTCGGCCAATGCGGACTCGCAGGCGGACGTCGCCGATTCGTTCGCGCGATCGGCGCTCTGGGGTTTCAAGATCGTCGCCGACAATCCCGATGGGTCGGTCGGCGTCGATGCGACGGATTTTTTTCTGCACGACATTCACGGCGTCGCAGGCCGGCTGCGCGAGCGCAAGCAGGGCAAATATCACCTGGACGCCGAACGCTCCGCGATCGAGACGGCGCGGCTGAAGGATTTCCCCGACAATACCGAGGTCGAGTCGCTGCTGACCTTCAGCGACGATGCGCCGGTGCCGCCGAAGCTCATCAGTTCGGTCACGCCGGATGCTCACCATGTCACGGTCCAGGAGCATTTCTCGCTGATCGCCCTGCCGGGCCCGGGCTACACGCCGCGCGCCTTCGACCCGCGGGCCGGCTACTTCTACATCCACTATCGCGACTTCGCCGCGCCGCTCGGCTCGCCGATGCAGGTGCGCTTGATCACCCGCCATCGGCTGATCAAGAAGGACCCCGACGCAAAGATCAGCGATCCGCTCAAACCGATCGTCTACTACGTCGACCGCGGCGCGCCGGCGCCGATCCGCAACGCGCTGATCGAGGGAGCGAGCTGGTGGAAGGCGGCGTTCGAGGCCGCAGGCTATCGCAACGCCTTCGAGGTGAAGGAACTGCCGAGGGGAGCCGACCCCGAGGATATCCGTTACAACATCATCGACTGGGTGCACCGCTCGACGCGCGGCTGGAGCTACGGCGCGAGCGTCGTCGATCCGCGTACCGGCGAGATCATCAAGGGCGTCGTCACGCTCGGCTCATTGCGCGTGCGCCAGGACTTCCTGATCGCAGAAGCCCTGCTTGCGCCCTACGCCAATGCGCGTGCGACTCGCGCACAGACGAAGATCGAGCAGTCCCCGGCGCTTTCCATGGTGCTGCAGCGGATCCGCCAGCTGGCCGCTCACGAGACCGGGCACACCTTGGGCCTCGCGCACAACTTCGCCGCCTCGACGATCGCACCGGGGACCTCGGTGATGGACTATCCGCATCCGCTCATCACGCTCGACGCCGGCGGCAAGCCCGATCTGTCGCACGCCTACTCGATCGGCGTCGGCGCATGGGACAAGGCGGCCATCGCCTACGGCTACACGCAATTCCCCCCGGGGACCGACGTGCCGCGGGCACTCGACGCGATGCTGCGCGCCGATGCGGCGCGCGGCCTCGTCTACTTAAGCGACCAGGATGCCCGGCCGCTCGGGTCGTTGAGTCCGCGGGCGCATCTGTGGGATAACGGCGCCGATTCGGTCGCCGAACTGACCCGCATTCTCGCCGTTCGCAAGGCGGCGCTCGCGCGCTTCGGGCGGGACGTCATCCAGCCGAACGCGCCGCTGGCGCAGCTCGAGGATGCGCTCGTGCCCGTGTACCTGCTGCATCGCTACCAGACCGCGGCCGCGGCGAAATCGATCGGCGGGCTGGATTACCGCTACTCGCTGCGCGGCGACAACCAGCCATTGCCGAAGTTCGTATCCGCCGCCGAACAGAGAAAGGCGCTTGCGGCCGTGCTGGCGACGCTCGATCCGCGCGCGCTGACCTTGCCCGAGCGCCTGCTCGCCATCCTGCCGCCGCATCCGACCGGCTACCCGCGGACGCGCGAATCGTTCCCCGGTCACACGGGACTCGCGTTCGATCCGCAAGGCGCGGTGGCCGCCGCCGCAAATCTCAGCTGCGCGCTGCTGTTCGAACCGACCCGCGCGACACGGCTCGTCGAATACCATGACCGCGATGCGGCGCTGCCGAGCCTCGCCGACGTCATCGACGCGACGCTCGCGGCGACCTGGTACGCGGCGCCGCTGAGCGGCGAACTCGGCGAAACACAGGATACCGTGCAGACCAGTGTTCTCGCGCACCTGCTCGCGCTCACCGTGGACCATCGGGCGAGCAGCGAAGCGCGCGACATCGCCGCCGCCGCGGTGGTCGAACTCAAGGACTGGCTCGCCGCGCGCGGCGACGCCACCGCCAGCGCGGACCTCAAAGCGCATCGGGCGGGCGCTCTGCGCAGCATACAGCAGTGGCAAAAACACCCGTCCGCTTTCGCCGCTCCCGTGATGCTCGCAGCGCCCCCCGGCCAACCGATCGGCGGCAGCGGTTAATTTCCGGTGACGCCCGGCACGCTGGCAACGGACGCCGTCGAATTCCCCGACAGCCACGCATCCGACCCGAACCGGATAGGTTGGATGCGCGGCGCGCCGCCGCCCCCTGCCCTGCTGATCCGCTTTGCGGACGACCGCTTTTTCGAGTTTCCGCAGCTGCGCTGGTCGCTCTCGCACATGCGCGAGCTCGTGCCGACCGCGAACGTTTGGCGCGGTGTTCGCGAGGCGAGCGATCTCGGCGGCGGCAGCGACCTCGAAGCCGCGATCGATGCCCTGGAGTTTGCGGACATGCAGGGCCGCACGTGGAGCTGGCCGGCCTCGCTGGCGGGCACCTACACTGACGGCATCGTCGTATTGAAGCGTGGCAAGCGCATGTATGAACGCTACTTCGGCGCATTGCAGCCGCAGCGCCCGCACGCGTGCTTCTCGATGACCAAATCCTATGCCGGGACGCTCGCGGCGACGTTGATTCACGAGGGTGTGCTCGACGAGTGCAAGCCGGTGCCGTTCTACTTGCCGCAAATGTCGGCCACCGCCTACGCCGATGCGACGCTGCGCCAGCTGCTCGACATGCAGATCGGCGTCGTGTACTCGGAACTGTATTCGGACCCCGATGCGCAAATCTGGGATTACGCGCGCGCCGGCGGTCTGCTGCCGCGGCCGCAAAATTACGCGGGCGCCGACAATTTCTACGACTTCCTGGCGACGCTGCGCAAGGAGGGCGAGCACGGCCGGGCGTTCGCGTACAAGACCGTCAATACCGAGTTGCTATGCTGGATCATGAAGCGCGTAACCGGGATCGGGCTCGCCGACATGCTGTCCGAACGCCTTTGGTCGCGCCTCGGCTGCGAGCAGGACGGCTACTTCTGCGTCGATTCTATCGGCGTCGAAATGGGCGGCGGCGGCCTCAATGCCAGTCTGCGCGACCTGGCCCGCTTCGGTGAATTGATGCGTCGGGAAGGCGAGTGGCGCGGCGAGCAGCTCGTGCCGGCCGCGGTCGTCGCCGGCATCCGCCGCGGGTCGGACCCTCGGAAATTCGCGATGGCGGGCTATACGCTGCTGCCGGACTATTCGTACAGGGACATGTGGTGGGTAGCCCACGATGAACTCGGCGCCTTCGAGGCGCGCGGCATCCACGGCCAGCGTCTGTATATCGCGCCGCGCGCCGAAATGGTGATCGCGCGCTTCGCCTCCCATCCGCTCGCCGCGAGCGCGGCGAACGATCCGATCACGCTGCCGGCCTTCCGCGCATTGGCGCAGCTGTTGATGCGCGCGCAGTGAACCCCGAACGGCGCCCCCGCACCCCGCGCCCCGCGCCCCGCACCCCGCACCCCGCGCCCCGCGCCCCGCACCCCGCGCCCCGCGCCCCGTACCCCGCACCACCCCGCACACCGCGCCGCTCGCCGCTCGCCGCTCGCCGCCGCCGGAGAGTATGCTCGGCGATCATGCGTCGCGTCGATCAATGGCTGAGCGAATACGGCGAAAGCCACCGGCACCCGATCAACAAGCGGCTGCATTGGATTTGCGTGCCGGTCATCGTCTGGTGCGTGATCGCGCTGTTGTGGTCCGTGCCGACGATCGGCCGGTGGCACGAGATCCTCAACTGCGGCGTGCTCGCCGCGGCCGCCGCCCTGGCTTATTACGCGCTGCTGTCGGTGCCGCTCGCGCTCGGCGCCATGCCGATCCTGCTGGCGATGATCGCCTCGCTGCCGCTCATCGAGCACTCCAGGTTCGCGCCCGTGTGGCATGCCGGCGCCGCGTTGTTCGTGCTCGCCTGGATCGGGCAATTCATCGGCCATCAGATCGAGGGCAAACGCCCTTCGTTCTTCAAGGACATCCAGTTTCTGCTGATCGGCCCGCTCTGGCTGCTGGCCGACCTGTACCGGCGCCTCGGCATCCGCTATTAGCCGGCCGCGCGCAGCAGATACGCGATCTTGACCGGACCGCGATCAAGGGCGAATATGCCGCCGAAGGCCAGCTGGAGTACATCGTGATAAAAAGCTCTACGGCTCCTTATGCCGCCTTGATTCTGCGGGTGAGCCTCGGCGTCATGTTCCTCGCGCATGTCGGCCTCAAGCTCTTCGTCTTCACGGTTCCCGGTTTCGTCGGCTTTTTCGCTTCCCTGGGATTGCCGGCGATACTGGCCTATATGGTCCTTGCGATCGAGACGCTCGGCGGCGTCGCGCTGATTCTCGGCATCTACGCGCCCTGGGCGGCGGTGCCATTGGCGCTCGAAATGCTCGGCACGATCGTGCTGGTCCACGGCGCCAACGGCTGGCTGTTCACCAACAAGGGCGGCGGCTGGGAATATCCGGCGTTCTGGACGATCGGGCTGATCGTGCTGTTTTTATTGGGCGACGGCGCGATGGCGCTGCTACCGGCTTACGGTAAACGCGATTGAGCTGATGCAGCCGAGAGCCCAAGGATTGCCGGGGTATCGGCCGGCTGCTCGTTGAACGCCGTTGCCACAATCCGCCGATACCAGCGCTCGGCGTCGGCGCTTGCGACCGAGCTTACCTGCGATCCGATGCGCAGGATGCGGCCGCCCTCGATCCGAAATTCGGCGCGGTGCACGATCGCCGCCGCCGGCTCCAGCACGCTGTAGCAAACGCTGGCGAAATTTCCCGCCGTAACCTCTCTGCCGGCGAGCAGCGCGACGATCGCACGCGCGCATTGCCGGGCCTGGCTGCAAGCGGCCGATGCCGCCTTCGGCATGGCATCGGCGATGCAGGCATCGCCGATCACATGGACGTTGCGCATCAACGTCGATTCGAAGGTCAGGGGATCGACCGGGCACCAGCCGTGAGCGGAAGCCAAACCGGCATCGGGCGCCAGTTGTCCCGGTGCCTGCGGCAAAATGACGTTCGCGACCGCGACCCGGTGCGCGCCGCCCGCCGTATATAAAGTCATCGCCGCAGGATCGACACGCAGCACCGCACCGCCCTCGGTCGATGCGATCCACTCGATCATTCCTGGATACAGCCGCCGCCAGGCCGCCGTGAACAGATCCTGCTCGGGAAATGCATTGTTGGCATCCAAGATAAGCACTTTCGAACGGGGCTTGCGCCGCTGCAGATAACGGGCGATCAAGCTCGCACGCTCGTACGGCGCCGGCGGGCAGCGCATCAAACCCGACGGCACGCTGATCGCGACGATGCCGCCGTCGGACATCGCCCGCAATTGCCGCGCGAGGCGCAGTGTCTCGGCGCCCGCCTGCCACGCATGCGGCATCTTCAGCGCGGCCGCCCGCGTATAGCCCGGCAGCTTCTGCGGCAGGAAGCGGATTCCCGGCGCGACCACCAGGCGATCGAAGGCGACGCTGTGGCCGCCGTCGAGCCGAACCTCGTGTTTGGCCAAATCGATGCCGGTGGCGCGCTCGCCGAGCACCTGGACGCCGGCGCGGCGCACGCCCTCGCGCGTGACCCGAATCGATGCCATCGTGCGCATGCCGCCGATGACTTCGTTGCTCATCGGACAGCTTGCATAGCGCACAACGGGATCGATCAGATTCACCTCAAGCGCCGGATTCAGCCGGCGCAAGTACAGCGCGCAGGCCGAGCCGCCGAAGCCGCCGCCGATGATGGCGACGCGGGCCTTGGCGCCGGCGCGCACTCGCGCGCCTTTGCCCATTGCCGCAAGGCCGGAGAGTGCGGCCAATGCGCTGGACTTCAGGAAGACGCGCCGTCGCATGCGCACCGCCGGTTCACTGCCATTCCAATTGCCGATAGACGAGTGCCACATTGTGCGGATGCGTAGCGTCCCACAGCAGCCATTTCGGCTTTTGGGCGATGGCGACGTGCGCGATCGCATGCTGCATCGATTGCCCGCGCGCGATATCGCCGCGTACGCCTTCCAGCAGCGCGTTCAAGTAACCGCGCTGAAGAGCGAGAGCGGCCGGCAGATCCGCGGTGAGCGGGCCGTGACCGGGCACCGCGCGGCGCACCTGCAGGCGCGCGAGATCGTCGATCACCGCGAGCCAACCGCTCACGCTGCCATCGACCGCGGGCAATCGTTGGCGAAACAGCAGGTCGCCGGTCCACAAGGTTTGGCTGCGCTCGTCGAGCACCGTCAGGTCGCAGTCGGTGTGCGCCGTCGGCCAGGCCTGCAGCAGCAGGCGCCGGCCGCCGAGGTCGAGCGTCAGCGTACTGCGGACCAGGCGGTCGGGCGCGATGATTTGCCGCGCGCTCGGCGGTTGGTCGAGATCGGCACCGTAGTGAATGAGGAAAAAGCTGCGGTTGCGCGCGATCGCCGCGGGCAGCAACGCGTGGCCGACGAAACTCGGATGGTCCGGCTGGAAAGCGAAATCGCCGAGTACGTGATCGACGTGCACATGCGTGTTGATGACGTAGCAGATCGGCACCGCCGTACGCCGTTTGATCGCGGCGCGCAGCGCACGGCCGATGCGCGTCGAGCCCCCGGTATCGACGACCGCGACACAGCGGCCGCCGACGATGAAGCCGATGTTGGCGATGTCGTCGTGGCCGGGTGCGGTCAGGGGCAACATCCGGCCGAAGTGCACGAAATCACCGGGGGCGACTTGCTCGACCGCAAACGGGGCGTCGGCGCCGGCTGCGCGCCCCCATGATTTCGCCGGTCGAAGAGCCGCGCAGCACAGCGCGATCAGTGCACCGGCCAGCAGGATTTCGCGGCGACCGCCCTTCAATGTCCTGCCGCGCGCACGGTCCCGGGACGCTGCCAGATCGCGCTGAAGTGCGCATCTTTCGAGTCGACGATGTCCGCCTCAATCGGCGCCGGCAGCAGCGCGTCCGAGCTGATGCGCAGCGTCGGGTTCTGGCTGAGGGAAATGCCCGTCTTCGCCTCGACCCACGGCCGGCCGCCGGCGCTCAGACGGAATTGCGCGACGTAGTGCGGCGGGATCGGATCTCCGGAGAGCGGATCGATTTGAAAACCCGAATAATTGGGGTGACGAACGCCGACTCGCAGCGTCTTGCCGTCCGGCGTCGACCAAAAGCGAATCTCGCCGATCTTGCCGCCCGCGGCGACAGTCGGCGGCGCCGAGCAGCCGCCGCTCGCGTTGACCCACTGACTGCGCATTTCCAAGCGGCCGTCGGTGGTCTCCGCGATCGCGAGCACCGTGGTAAAGCGGTCGACGCGCACATGCAAGCCGACTTCGCTTATGCGCGCGCCCGGCGCGAAGTCGAAGGTGGCGGCGAGCGGCGAGGGATTGTTGTCGATAATGATGCGCAATTGCTTGATCCGCCCGACCGCGGCGGCCCCGAAGCGCACGGTCAACGGCGTCGACGCCGGATCGGGCGTGTTCGCGGGCGCCTGCAGGCTCATGAACTTCTCGTCGAGCAAACCGATATCCCGATCGCCGTAGAATTGTTTCTGCAGATAGAGCCAGGCGCCCGGATCGGGCCCCTGCACCTGGCCGACAGCCGAGGAGGAGCCGAGGAACATCGGCAGCGAGCATGACAGCAGCAAGACCGCGGCGCATCGCCGCCGCGCCGCGCGGCGCGGCTCGCGGGCGATTCGCGCAATCGACGGGCGCAAGGGCATGGCGATGTCTCCGGTCGCTTGGACGGTGGCTTGGGCGACTTGACGGCAGAGCTTAAGGCGTTCCACCCTCGGGCACAAACGCGCCGCGTACTTCTTCGAGCACGGCGTCTGCAGGGGCGTCGACTCGCCGCAGAGCTCCTGGGATGGCTCGCTCACGGTCCGAGAAAAGCCTCCATGTGAAACTGCGCCTGCTGCGCCTCGTACCGGTACGCGGCGCCGACCGGGCAACTGCGCCGCGCCCGGCAACCGCAGCGCAGGCAATCGATGCCCGCCGGCGCGGCGACGTGACCGCTGCAGGCCAACCGATCGAAGCCGCCGGGAGTGAACGCCCCCACGGGACAGCCGTGAAGACAGGGCTTCTCGCTACAGGAGTCGCATGGGCTGGCTCGCCACTCGACCGCCGGCAGCCCGAGGCGTGCGCGGAATGCGAGCGCGCCGCGGTACGCATGCCAGAGCCCGAAGTCGGGATGAATCAAGATGCCGAGCGGCGAGTCGTGCACCGGCTCGGCACGCTTTGCCCAGCGTTGAAACGGCAGCCACGGCGGACCTTGCGAGGGATATAGGCCGCGCGCGCCGCAGCGCGCGCCGATCTCATCGAGGATGCGCTGCGACCAGCGGTCGAGGGGATTTGGACGGCCGTCGGCGCGTTCCGCCGAGGATGCGAACGCCGGCCATTGACGGCCGCCGACGAATCCGAACAGCACCAAGGCGGCGACCGCACCGCCGTCGGCGAATGGCGGCACGCCATCCCGCGGTTCGGGATAAAAGCCGCCACGGCAGGCCAAGCCGGCCGCCGCGGCATCGGCGCACAGCCGTTCGAAGCTCAATGCGGGCACGGCGGCTTATCCCCGGTCACGATAAGGAAACCAGCAGGCTTTGCGCGCCGTGACGTGCTCGGCGTGCGCATGCTTCGACGCCGCGGCCTGCGCCGCCCAGAGCGCGATGCAGGGGTCCTGCGTGTAAACGGAGGCATTGACTGCGCACTCGCCGTGGTGGGCGATGCGGATCGCCTCCTCGGCATCGGCGGCCGCAACGATCGACAGCACCGGCCCGCATATCTGTTCGTGCGCCGCTAAGCGCTCCGCGCCGATCTCGGTCATGATCGTCGGCTGAAAGAAATATCCCGGCAGGCCCCAAGGCTTGAAGCGCAGACCGCCAAGCTTGAGGCGCGCACCGTCCTTGAGCGCGTAGGCGACCTGGTCGCCGACGCGGCTGACGGCCTCGGCCGAGATCAGCGGCCCCAAATCGGTGTCGCTTTTCAGCGGATCGCCGACCTCGAGCATTCCGACGTACTCGTGGAGCCGATCGGCGAACTGCGCGGCAATCGCGCGTTCGACGACGATGCGTTTGCCCGCACCGCACGCCTGGCCGGCGTGGCGCAGCCGGGCCCATGCCACGCCCGGCACCGCGAGGTCGAGGTCCGCGTCCTTAAAGACGATGCTCGCGCCCGCTGCGCAATCCTCCAGCGTGAGCTCCCTCTGCCGTATGCCGGCCGCCGCAGACCCCGCGAATGCCAACCGGTCGACGTCGGCATGCTCGAGGAGTGCATCGGCGGTGGCGGCTCCGCCGGTGACGACATTGACGACGCCGCGCGGCAACCGCGCAAACAGCTCGGCAAGCTTCAGGCTGGACAAGGGATTCTGCTGCGGCGGCTTGCAGACCGCCGTGTGGCCGGCGGCGATCGCCGGCGCCAAGATCCTCGCCATCCGCCATAGCGGATTTTCGAACGACACGATCGCCGCGACCACGCCCGCCCCGGCCGAGCCGCCGTCGTGCGCGGCCGCCGCGCCCTGCTCGAAGCAGGCTGCGGCGGCAACGACGTCGTCGCGCGACTCGCACAGCGGGCTGCCGCACTCCTGCGTCGACAACATCGCAAGCGCCTGCCCCTGCGCCCGCACGCGCGCGCCGATCTCACCGAGCAGCGCGGCCTTGTCGGCACCCGGCATCCGGCGCCACGCGCTTCGCGCGCTCTTCGCAGCGGCGACCGCGCGCCCCACGTCCGGGGCGCCGCACTCGGCAACGACGCCCTGCGGCGCGAGCGTCGCGGGATTGTTGATCTCGCGGCCCGCCCGCGCGAGCGCCTCGACCCATGCGCCGTCGATGAGGATTTTGTGCACGCAGCCCGCCTAAGCGCCGGAACAGCCCCGGCCGATTGTGCCACGTTCCCAAACGCACAGACGAACGCACTTGCGCGCGGCAGACTGGCCGCTCACCTGACGGGCAGAACCGCCGTCGTCGCTTGAAGGAGTGCGTGCGTGGACCTTATCATCGTTGTAATCATCCTGTTGCTGTTGTTCGGCGGCGGCGGCGGGATTTATTGGGGAATGGGCGCAGGCTGGGGGATCGGACCGATCGGTCTGATCATTGCCGTTTGCGTCGTGGCTTTTCTGTTGTACGGACGCCGCGGCAGAACTTAGTACGCCCCTGGGTTCGAGGTCGTGCGCGCGATTAGAACGGCCTGACCGGTAGAGGCGATCAGGATCTGCGCCGGGCCGATGACGAAGTCGATGACGATACCGGCATTTTCGGTGCGCGCCGCGCGGCCTAGCCTCCAAACGACGACTCTTGCCCGCACGACATTGATCAGAAGCCCGGGACGCCGCTGGGTGCGCATACCGGCGGTCAGCGCGGCTGCGCTTCGCAATAGCCATAGGACATTCTCTCTCTGCTGCGCATCGCGCGGCCAGTGGCCCACGAGGTCGCGGAACTTCCGCGCGTCGGATGTGTGGACGCCCGACCGCTGTGCCAGGTCGACGGGCTTGGCGGTGGCGGCGACGGCGTCTGCCAGACCATCGGTAACTGCGGGCGCGTTCGTGAATTTCCAGAGGACGGTGCTCGCCAGATCGAGCCCCATCGCGCGCGGCGCCACGGCCGTTACGGTCGCGGTGCACCAGGTGCGCGGCGACCCTGCCTTCGGCAACAGCAACGTCGCCAGCCCGCTTGCCGCGTCATACCCCACGGTCGGGCGACGCGGTGCGCGGACCGCGCACGGCAGATTGATACTAGCCGCCGTGGCAGCGGCTGCCGGCGCTGCACCCATGCTGGTCCGATGGCCGGCGCCGCAGGCGGCCAAGCCGAGGACCGGCCACGCCCAGAACAGACGGGTGCGTGCATGGAGCCATCCAAAAGACTTCTTCATAAGGCCATTGCGCTTTCGCGGCGAGCGGATCAGGCGTCTTCGAATATGGATTCCGTTTAACCCATCAGCGCGCATCCATCTGTGCGCATGCGAACATAGCGATGCGATCGGCGGATCCGCCATGGCGCCGTGCCACAATGTGTCCTTTCGTACGGACGGCCGCCGGGCGACAATGCAACGCTGCGCCGGTGCAGCGCTGCGCGGCGCAACGGTGCAACGGGGCATAATACGCAGATGCAAGACTCGATCAGGTAACGGCGCATCGTCGCCACTCCTATGCCGCCTCTGCCCGCGTTTGCACGAGCGCTTCGCCATTTTCGAGCGGGTGAGTTCGATCATGGGGCGGTGCTCGCGGAAATCGAACGGCAGGTGACGGCCGAAAAGATCGCGCCGCGGTTGCTGCTCGAATGCCTGCGGCTGCAACAAGTGGCCGAGCCGCTGCCGAAAGATGCCTACGAGGCGATCTACAGCGTCATCGTCAATTGGCCGCAGGACCCGACGGTGGTCACTGAAGCCGCGCAGGAGCCGCAGTCTGAGCGCCGGCGGACCACCGCCGTCGGCGATCTGTTGCAAGAGCGTTTCAAACTCCTCTCCTTGATCGGCGCCGGCGGCATGAGCCGCGTATTCAAGGCGGTCGATCTGCGCCGGCTCGAGGCCGGCGTTGCCGATCCTTACGTTGCCGTCAAAGTTCTGAGCAAACCCTTCACCGAGTATTTCGGTTCCCTGGCGGCCCTGCAGGCCGAGGCCCATAAATTGCAGAGCCTCTCGCATCCGAATATCGTCCGCGTCAACGACTGTGCGCGGGACGGCGAGATCGTCTTCATGACCATGGAATATCTCGCCGGCGAATCGCTGCAGGCCAAAATGCGCCGCAGCCCCAATTCGAGGATGGACACGGCCACGGCGCGAGCCATCGTCGTCGCGATGGCGAACGCACTCGCCTATGCGCATCGCAATCACATCGTGCACGGCGATCTGAAACCCGCGAACGTGATCATCACCAACGACGGCGAAGTCAAGGTCATCGACTTCGGTATGGCGAAATTCGTCGCCCGTAAGGAGGAAGCCGGAAACGGCGAAGCGTCGCAACCGACCAAGCAACCGAAAGCCGTCACGCCGCGCTATGCAAGCCCCGAAATGTTGGCAGGGAACGACCCGCAGCCGGCGGACGACGTCTATGCGCTGGCCTGTCTCGCTTATGAAATCCTGAGCGGCCGACTGCCGTTCGGCGCACGCGGCGCGGCCGGTGCGATAGATCCGCGCTCGCAGCTGCGCAGGCCGCCGAAGATGCGCAAGCAGCACTACCTTGCGCTGCGCGGGGCGCTGCAATTCGAGCGGCGCGCCCGCACGCCGACGGTACGTCAATTCCTGCAAGAGTTCACGGGCTCGCCCCGCGCGTTTCTCATCAGCGGCTACGCCTGGGCGGCTATCGCGGCCCTGCTGCTCGGCGCCGGCACGTGGGCGGGATTGCATCTGCTCCACTTCAAGGCAACGGGCGAGCCGGCCGCCGGCGCGGCGGCGCCGACTTTCATCCGCGATTGCCCGACCTGTATGTTGCTGCGGGTGCTGCCTGCCGGTCGTTTCATGGAGGGCGCGGCACCCGGCGACGCCCTTGCATCACCGTTCGAGCGGCCGCAGCATCCGGTGGTCCTCGGCCGCCCGTTCGCCATCGCCGTGAACCAGACGACGGTCGGGGAATTCCGAGAATTCGCGCAGGCCACGCACCGCAATATGCAGGGCTGCACCATCTACGACGGGCATTGGCATTATCAAGCGGATGCCAGCTGGCAAGCGCCGGGGTTTGCGCAGACCGCGGCCCATCCGGTGACCTGCGTCTCCTGGAACGACGCGCGCGCCTATGCCGCCTGGCTATCGCAGAAGAACGGGCACACCTACCGCTTGCCGAGCGCCGCGCAATGGGAATACGCGGCACGGGCCGGGGTCGAGGCGGCGCAGCCTTGGGGGGCGAACGCGGCGGGCGCCTGCCTCGTCGCCAATGTCGCGGATCGGAGTGCGGCGCAACGCTTTCCCAGCTGGCAGGTATTTCCCTGTAATGATGGCTACGTGAACACGGCTCCGGTCGGATCGTTCGCCGCGAATGCGTTCGGCCTGCACGACATGCTGGGAAACGTGTTCGAATGGGTCGAGGATTGTTGGCGGAATAATTACGCGGGCGCGCCCGCGGACGGCTCCGCCAGCATGAGCGGCGATTGCACGCAGCACGAGTTGCGCGGCGGCTCCTGGTACACCGCGCCGCAATACGTGCGCCTGTCGTATCGCAATCGCTTCCCAGCCGATTACCGCAGCAGCAGCGTCGGTTTTCGTTTGCTACGGGACTTGAGCCGGCGATGACCGCAACGAAGCGTACCGGCCAGCTCATCGCCGTGTTGCTGCTGTTGGCGAGCGCCGAGGCATCGCCAGGAGTGCCGAACGGCGCCGCGCCACAACGGCGCTTGTCGCAAGCGATCTTCGACTGTACCGAGCGCTCGCAATTGATTGCATGCGACGACGCGATGCACCTCAAACCCGGCGACCCTGCGCTGCTGATCGCGGAAGCCGATACACTCGTGCGCCTGCAGCGTCCCGGAGAGGCGATCGGCGTCTATCGCAATGCGCTGCGGCTTGGGGCCGAGGGGGCGATCGTGAACGAAAAAATTGCCGGCGCCGAGATCAAGCGGCGCGCGCTGCTCGCAATTTGCACGGCCACGCACGGAGAGGCGGGCCTGCGCGCTTGCGAATCGGCGTGGCTGCCGGGTGCGCCGGATGAAGGGGACCTATTCAAACGCCGCGCGGCGCTGCTGCAAGCGGCAGGCCGGAAATCCGCGGCGCTGAGTGCGTATCTGGAGGCGGCGCGCTTGCGACCGCAGGACCCCGACGTCGCACGCGCCATCGTCGCGTTGAGCGACCGTGCGGCGGACCCGGATGCCGCGCTGTTGACGGCCCGCGGCGCGGCGCTGCTCAAATTGAACCGGCCCGCCGAGGCGATCGCCGTGCTGCGGCGCGCTTTGGCCTTGGCGCCGGATCTGAAGTCGGCGACCATGCAATTGCGGGTGGCGCAACGCGCCTACGCCAGCGGGCGCCGCCAGCGCACGCTTCGCGCCGCCGCCGCTTCGGCCGCCGAGTCCGCAAAAACCGGCGGCGGCCGCTACTCGAACGTCGATGCCGTGAGTCATTCGAATTAATGCCGCAATCCACCAGAGTTCGCCGGTCGGGCGCCGGCATCATCCTGCCGCTGATGCTCGCGGCCTGCGGCGGCGGCAGTCCAGTCGTCAACGCCCCGGTGGCGCCCGGACCTGCGCCACCGCCGGCGAACGGCACGGCGCAAACCATGACCGATGTCGTCACCTACAAGAACGATGCGTCTAGAAGCGGCGCCGATCTCAGCGAGTCGCTGCTCACGCCGAGCGACGTCGATGCCTCGAGTTTCGGCTTGCTGCGCATCCTGCCGGTGGACGGCAAGGTCGATGCCCAGCCGCTGTACCTTTCCCACTTCTCGATCGACGGTGTCTTGCACAACACCGTCTTCGTCGCCACGGAACACGATTCCGTCTATGCCTTCGATGCGGATACCGGCGCCCTGCTATGGCAGGTCTCGCTGCTCGGGGCCGGCGAGACGACCAGCGATGCGCACGGTTGCGGTCAGGTGGTTCCGGAGATCGGCATCACCACGACGCCCGTGATCGACCGTCACGCCGGCGCCCACGGCGAAATCTACGTGGTCGCGATGTCCAAGGACGGTTCGTCGATCTACCATCAGCGCCTGCACGCCCTCGATCTCGCGAGCGGGGCTGAACAACAGAACGGACCGACCGAGATCGCGGCGACCTACCCGACCGCCGGCGGCGGCACGACGGCATTCGATCCCGGACAATACGAAGAGCGCGCGGCGTTGCTGCTGTACGACGGCACGCTGTATACGAGTTGGAGCTCGCACTGCGACGACCGGCCCTATGGCGGCTGGATCATCGCCTATTCGCAAAGCACGCTGAGGCAGAGCGCCGTCCTCGACGTCGGACCGAACGGCGGCGGCACGGGACCCGCGATCTGGATGAGCGGCGGCGGCCCGGCCGTCGATGCGGCCGGCAACCTATACCTATTGACGGCGAACGGCGCATTCGAGACCACGCTGGATGCGGGCGGTTTCCCGAGCAAACAGGATTACGGCAATTCCTTCCTGCGCATCTCGACCGCCGGCGGCGGCTTGCGCGTCGCGGATTACTTCACGGTCGACAATGAGGTCGTCGAATCCGCCGCGGATATGGACCTTGGTTCTGGCGGCGCGATGCTGCTGCCGGATCTCGAAGATGCGGCGGGCAACGTGCGGCATCTGCTGGTCGGCGCCGGCAAAGACGGCAATATCTACGTGGTCGACCGCGATTCGATGGGAAAATTCAATCCCTCCAGAAACGCGATCTGGCAACAGCTGAGCGGCGCATTGCCGTCGGGAGTATGGTCGACGCCCGCATACTTCAACGGCACGCTCTACTACGGCGCGCGAAACGCGCCGCTGAAAGCCTTCACGTTCAGCAATGCCAAGCTCATCGCCACCCCGCAGTCGCAGAGCGCCTCCGAGTTCGGCTATCCGGGTACCGCGCCCAGCGTATCGGCGAACGGCACGGCGAACGCGATCGTCTGGGCGAACCAGAACAGCGATCCGGCCGTGCTGCACGCCTACGATGCGGGTAACCTTGCGCATGAACTCTACAACAGCAATCAAGCGGCCGCCGATCGCGATCATTTCGGCGCCGGCGACAAATACATCACGCCGACCGTGGCCGACGGCAAAGTGTTCGTCGGCACTACGGGCGGTGTCGCCGTCTTCGGCCTGCTGCACTGAACCTCCCCGCGCAAGCATGTTGCGCACGGCGCGTTCATGCTACCGTACGGCGCGTGGAAACTAGCCGACGCGATACCGGGCTGCTGCGCACCGTAGGACCCGTCGGCCTCGCGGCGAGCACGATCAGCATGATCGTCGGCGCGGGCATCTTCGCGGTGCCGGGAGCGCTCGCCGCGAGCATAGGCGCTTACGCACCGCTCGCGATTTTGGTCTGCGCCGTCGCGGTCGGCGCCGTCGCCATTTGCTTCGCCGAGGGCGGCAGCCGCATACCGAGCAGCGGCGGCGCCTACGCCTACGTGGAAGCCGCGTTCGGACCGCTTGCGGGCTACGTCGCCGGCACCTTGTTATGGTTCGGCGACGTCCTCGCCTGCGGCGGCATCGCCGCGGCGCTCGCCGATGTGATCACAAGCCTGTTGCCCGGGCCCCTCAAGGCGCCGGCGCATGCGCTGCTCATCGTCGGCGTCATCGCCGGCATCGCCTACATCAACATCGGCGGCATTGCCGGCGGTATACGGCTCGTCAATGCGGCGACGCTGCTGAAACTCCTGCCGCTCGTGATTTTCGTCGTCGTCGGCGCGGGCGCCGTGCATGCCGGAAATTTTGCGGTCGCGGCGCACCCGGACACGAACGGCCTGGGCCGCGCACTGATCCTCGCGCTGTTCGCATTCATGGGCATGGAGACCGCGCTTTGCGCGAGCGGCGAGGTCCGAGAGCCGGCGCGCACCATTCCACGCGCGCTGGCCCTCGCCATGGTCTCGGTGACGCTGCTGTACGCCGGGATTCAAATCGTCGCACAGGGCATTCTCGGCCCGGCGCTCGCCCTCTCCAGCGTACCGCTCGCCGATGCCATGGCGCGAATCAGCCCGGGGCTGCGGCTGTTGATGGTGGCGGGCGCCGCACTGGCGATGTTCGGCTACCTCGGCAGCGACATCCTCAGCAGCCCGCGCATCTTGTTCGCTTTTGCGCGCGACGGCCTATTGCCGAGCGTGCTCGGGCGCGTGCACGCACGCAGCCGTGCGCCGCACGTGGCGATCCTCTGCTACGCCGCGCTCGCCATCGGTTTCGCGCTCAGCGGTACGTTCGGCGAACTCGCCGTGCTCTCCGCATTGTCCAGCGCGGGTTTGTATATCGTCGGCTGCCTGGCGGCCTGGCGGCTCGCGCGCCTCGGCGTCGCGCGGGCCGGCACGCCGCTCGCCTTTCGGTGGCTCGGAACGGCCGCGGCGGTGGGCGTCGCCTCGATGCTGGCGTTTATCGCCCTCGCCTCGCGCGCGGAAATCGGCGGCCTCGCGGCACTGATTACCGTCAGCGCCCTGCTCTACGTCGGACAGACGCGATTGATGCGCCGCAGGAATCCGGCCCACAGTCCATGATTGGCGGTCAACGGCCGCCCTGATGCTGCGTTCATCTACAGACCGGCATGTGCCGGCAGGCTCCTGAGAGAGGCGGCAATGGCAAGCGATCCACGTCGTGCGGCGAGCGCCGTCAACCGCTTCGGACTGGGCGCGCGGCCGGGGGATTTCCCGCAAGTGGCCGATCCCGCCGACTGGCTGCTTGCGCAGACGCAGAGGCCGCCGGCCGGTGGCGAGCAGTTCGACGGTCTGCCCGACAGCTTGGATTACCTCAAACTCGAGTCCAAGGTGGTCCTCGAGCGGCGCGCCTTGCGCCGCCAAGGCGCCATGGCGCCGGCGCCGGCCCCCGCCGCCGGCGGCAAACCGGTAAACCCGCTCGCGCGCATTTATATCAAAACTTTCGGCGCGGATCTGCGCCGCGAAGCCGTCGCCCGCTGGCAGGTGGCGGCGACCACCGATACGCCGTTCAGCGAGCGGCTGGTGCGCTTCTGGTCGAACCACTTCGCCGTGTCGATCGACAAGGGGCCGGCACGTCTGTATGCCGCACCGATGGAGCGCGAGGCGATCCGCCCGCACGTCAACGGCCGGTTCATCGACATGCTTCTCGCCGTGGAGGCGCATCCGGCGATGCTGCGCTACCTGGATCAGGCGCAATCGGTCGGGCCCGATTCGATGCTCGCGCGACGCGTGGACCGGCGTCTCGCCGCGCGCGCGAACGGCAAGCCGGCGCGCACATTGGGCCTGAACGAGAATCTGGCACGCGAAATCATGGAACTGCACACTTTGGGCGTGAACGGCGGCTACACCCAGGCCGATGTCACCGAGTTCGCACGCGCCTTGACCGGCTGGAGCATGCCGTTCCCGGTGCAAATCGCTCGCGGCATCGACGACGACAGATCGTTCGTCTTCCGCGAGGCGGCGCACGAACCCGGCACGCGTACCGTGCTGGGCCGGCGCTACCCGCAAGACGGAATACAGCAAGCCCGCGCGATACTCGCCGATCTGGCGCTGCGGCCGGCGACCGCGCGGCACCTCGCCGCCGAGCTCGCGCAGCACTTCATCGCCGATCGTCCGCCGCCGGCCTTGGTCGAGCGCATGGCGCAGGCCTACCTCGATGGCGACGGCGCGCTGCCGGCGATGTACGCGGCACTGGTTCATTCCTCCGAGGCCTGGAGCGGTGATGCCGTGAAGTTTCGCACACCGCAGGATTTCGTCGTCGCCGGATTGCGCGCCGGCGGCATCGTTATCGGCGCCAAACCGCAGCCCTGGGAGAGCTTCCTGCAGCGTCTCGGCCAGCCGACCTTCATGCCGCGCTCGCCGGCGGGATTCACCGACGTGGCGAGCGACTGGATCGCGCCCGATGCACTGTGGAAGCGGCTGCAGGTCGCCGAAGCCATGGCGGAGCGCGTGCCGCGCGCCGGTCTCGATCCGCGGGCGCTGGCGCGCGCGGTCCTCGGCCCGGGATTGAACGCGGAAACCGACCGCGCGCTCGCGCGCGCCGAGGCGCCGCAACAGGCGGTGGCCATACTATTCGCGAGCCCCGAGTTTCAGTGGAGGGTTTGAAATGAGCAGCCGACGCGAATTCCTGAGCCTGCTCGGTGCGAGCGCCGCCGGCGCCACGGCGCTGACTCTCTGGCCCGGCGTGACGCGCGCCGCGACCGGCGCCGACAGCCGCTTTCTCGTGCTGATGCTGCGCGGCGGTCTCGACGGCGTGCACGCCGTGCCGCCGTGGGGCGATCCGGCGTACGCGCGCGCGCGCGGCCCGATGGCACTGACGCCCGCGGCTCCGGCCGCGGACGGTGCGCCCGCGGCGCTGAAGCTCGACGGCACGTTCGCGCTGCATCCGGCGCTCGCCGGCGCCGCCGAGCTGTACGCGCGCGGCGAATTCATGCCGCTGATCGCCGCGGCGCCGCCCTATTGGGGGCGATCGCATTTCGATGCGCAAGACTGCGTCGAGAACGGCACCGCCGTGCCGCACGGCGCCCAAACCGGCTGGCTCAACAGAGCCGTTGCCGCTTTGCCGGGCGCCGACGGGCTCGCCGTGGCGACCGTGATGCCGTTGATGCTGCGCGGTCCGGCTGCGGTCGCGAGTTGGTCGCCGCCGCTGCCGCTGCAGGTCAACCCGATCTTGCTGCAGCGGCTCGAGCCGCTGTACGGCGAGGATCCGCGCCTTACCGCCGCGTTCGCCCAAGCGATCGCCAATCAGGGTGCGGATCAGGCGATCGACCGCGACATGCGAGGCGGCGGCATGCGAGGCGGCGGCATGGCCGCGCCGGCGCAGGGCCGACTGCCCGGCCTGATGAAGGCGGCCGGAACGTTCATGGCGCAGGAGCATGGACCGCGCATCGGCTTCGTCGAAGACTACGGCTGGGACACCCACGCCAACGAAGCGCCGATCCTCGCGCGCAAGCTGAAGGAACTCGACGATGCCTTCGCCGCGTTCCGCGCCGCCGCGGCGCCGGTCTGGCCGCGCACCGTGCTGATCGCGGTCACAGAGTTCGGCCGCACCGCCGCGATCAACGGCACGAACGGCACCGATCACGGCACCGGCGCGGCCATGTTTCTCGCCGGCGGCGCGCTGCGCGGCGGCCGCGTCGGCGGACAATGGCCGGGCATGGGGCCGGGCGAGCTCTATCAAGGGCGCGACATCCACGCGACGACCGACATCCGCGCGGTGTTCAAGGGCGTGCTCGCGGCGCACTTGGGGCTCACCGAGAGCGCGCTTGCGAGCCGGGTGTTTCCGGGCAGCGCCACGCTCGCGCCGGCCGAGGGGTTGCTGCGCGCGGCCTAGACGCCGCCCGCCCGCCCCGCGCGAGGTGATGGAGCTTTTTGCGGCGGGAAGAATTTATACTCCCTGACCAAGCGCAGTCAGGGAGATCAAGATGCGAAATGGGAAATTTCTGGGCGCGGCGCTGCTCATGGCCGCAGCCGCGGCCGCCGCGGCCGCCGGCGCCACCGCGACTGCCGGCGCCACCGCGACTGCCGGCGTCGCGCCGATCCAACAGCGCGCGCTCGAGCGGCTTTTTCGCAGCGACTGGGACCGCAAGATGCGCGAGAACCCGTTGGACGCGTCCGATCTCGGCGATCGGCGCTTCAACGACCTCTGGCCGGACGAGAGTCTCGCGGCGATCGAGCGTGCCCATCGTGAGGACCGCGCTGCCCTCGCCGCGCTCGCCAAAATTGACAGGAGCGCGCTTTCGCCCGCGCAGCGGGTCAGTTACGACCTGTTCAAGTGGCAGCACGAGGACGCACTGGACTCGTACAAATTCCATGAATACCTGTTCCCGCTCAATCAGCTCGGCGGCATACAAACGGTGGGCGATTATGCCGGGACGCTGCGCTTCTCCACGCTGAAGGATTACCAGGACTGGCTGAAGCGCCTGCAGACATTCGGCCGGTACATGGATCAAACCATCGCGCTCCTGCAGGAGGCCGTCAAGCAGGGCTACACCTTGCCGCGGGTCGTGGCCCAGCGCATCCCGGCGCAGATTGCGCTGAACATCGTCGGCGATCCGGCGGCGAGCACGTTCTACAAGCCGTTCAAGATCATTCCTCGCCACATCGACGCGAAGACCGCCCTGCGCCTGCAAGGCGCCGCGAGGCAGGCCATCGCCGCCGTGGTGATTCCCGCATTCCGGCGCCTGCGCGGATACTTCGACGGCACTTACCTGCCCCAATGCCGCACGAGTCTCGCCGCCGATGCGCTGCCCGACGGCAAGGCCTATTACGCCTATCTGGTGCGCCATTACACGACCACCGATCTTACCCCGGGCGAGGTTCACCGGCTCGGGTTGCGCAAGGTCGCGCAGATCCATCGGCGGATGCTGCGCATAATTCGCAAGTTGCGCTTCAAAGGCGGCTTCGCCGCCTTTCTCGAGACCCTGCGGACCGATCCGAAATTCTATTATTCGAATCCGCAGGACCTGTTGGAGGCGTACAAAGCCGAAGCGAAGACGATCGATCCGCTGTTGGTGAACGAATTCCACAAGCTGCCGCGCATCCCTTGGGGCATCAAGGTGATCCCGGCGGACCAAGCCCCCAACACCTACCCGGCCTATTCCTACCCGCCGGCGGCCGACGGCAGCCGCGCCGCGTACATGTTCGTGAACCTCTACAAGCCGGAGACGCGCCCGAAGTACGAGATTCCGGTGCTCACTTGCCACGAGGGCCGGCCGGGCCACGCGCTACAGCTGTCGCTCGCGACCGAACTCACCGGTCTGCCGGATTTCCGCCGCTTCGGCTACTACAACGCCTACGGCGAAGGCTGGGCGCTGTACGCCGAAGTGTTGTGCGCCGAGATGGGAATCTACGCTACGCCTTACGAGCAATTCGGCGCCCTCTCCTACCAGAGCTGGCGCGCAGTGCGGCTGGTCGTCGACACCGGCATCCATGACGAGGATTGGAGCCGGCAACGCGCGGTCGCGTACATGAAGGCAAATACCGCGCTCAGCGACCAGAACATCAACACCGAAGTGGACCGCTACATCGCCTGGCCCGGCCAATCGCTCTCGTACATGATCGGCGAGCTGACGATCCTGAAACTGCGTGCGCAGGCGCGCATAGCCCTCGGCAGCCGCTTCGACATCAAGGCGTTCAACGACGAGGTCCTCGCCAACGGCACCCTGCCGATGCAGGTGCTGACGCAGGCCGTCGACGCCTGGATCGCCGCACAGCGCGCAAGCGGTTAGCGCGGGCGCCGCTCAAATGCCGGCGTACCACTCGTAGCCTTGGTCTTCCCAGTAGCCGCCGTTGCCGTCGCCGATCGCCGCGAAGGAGTGCAGCAGTTCGATCCGCTTGAGGTATTTGGCCTGCTTGTAGCCGAGCTGCCGGCCGACACGCAGGCGCAGCGGCGCTCCGTTCGGCACCGGCAGCGGCTGATCGTTGAGGCCGTAGGCGAGCAGCGTCTGCGGGTGGCGCGCCTCGGCGAGGTCGAGACTCTCATAGTAGGGAGTACCCGGATCCATGTCGTCGAAGCAGTGAAACACCACGTAGCGGGCGGGGGATGCGACACCCACATGGTCGAGCACCGCGGAGAGCCGCGTGCCCTGCCATTTGCCGATCACGCTCCAGCCTTCCACGCAGTCGTGGCGGGTGATCTGCGTACGCATGTCGAGTCCTTGCAGATCGCCGATCGACAGCGCCGCCGATCGCTGAACCAGTCCGTCCACCTGCAGCCGGTAATCGCGAAAGCCATTGGCAAGCAGGGACTGGTAGGCCGCGCCGCTCGGCATGACCGTGCCGTTGGGGCGAAACACCGCGGAGATGTCCGCCTCGCGGTACTCCGGTGCCAGCGCGCCGGGCGGCGACAGTACGCCCTGAACGCGGCGGTTCAGGACTTCCGCCCGATCGAATATCTTCGGCGCCCAGCTGCTGTCCGAAATGCGGTCGCACGCAGCCGTCAGCGTGCTCGCAGCGGCGCCGATCACCATGCGCAGCAGCGATCGGCGGTCAAGCATGGCTCTGCTCCTCGGCGGCGATCGGCGCCGCGGCGGGTGGGGCGGGTGGGGCGGCATCGACGCCGTAATAACCGCTGATCATGCCGCGCAGCTGGTTGAACGCGCCGCTGATCAACACCTCGAATAGGTGGATCAGCACGAAGGCGGCGAAGGCCCAGGCGATGATGAAGTGGATCGTCCGCGCGGATTGGCGGCCGCCGACCGCCGCCACCAGCGGATTCAGCACCGCGTCCATGCGCGGCGACATCGCGAGCCCCATCAGCACGATGCCCACGCCGAATACGAAGACCACGATCAGGTAGGCGAGCTTTTGCAGGATGTTGTAGCGCAGCGCCTCATCGCCATGCGGATGTTTGAAGCGGACGTGATCGAGGATCGAACGGCCGATCCCGCGCCACTCGGCCGCCGTCGGCCACAGATCCCGCTGCAGGTGTTTGCCCGCGAGCGAGTAGCCGCAGTAGCACAGCCCGTTGAGTACGAACAGCCAGGCGAAGAAGAAGTGCCAGCGCCGTCCCATCGACAGCCAGGTCGATCCGGGGACGGTGAGCCAGGAGGGAAAACCGCGCGCCTCCGGCACGCCGTCGCTGCCGTCGGAGACGCCGAGCACGCCGGTCGTGACGAAGCTATGGCGGCCGATGCGGGTGATGCCGACGAGATCGCCGGCCTGATCCTCGCGCGCATCCAGCGAAAAAATGGCCTTGCCGGGATCGGAGCGGTTGCCCCAGTATAGGTGCGGATGCGCGTTGAAGATCTGCAACCCGCTGAGGAACATCAGCGTCAGCACCAGCACATTGATCCAGTGCATGATGCGGATCGGCAGGCGGTGCCGATAGACCAGTCGGCGGGAATTCACGATTGGCACGGCGTGAAGGCCGGCACGGCCGGGTAGGTATCGAGTACCGTGCCGAGCGCCTCTTTCAACGGGTCGAGCCACGGCTCGAAGTGGCGCCAATGGTCGAGGCCGTCGCGAAAAATCGGCAGGCGCACTTGTTCGGAACTCGCCGTGCGCACCGGCCGTTCGTTCTCGTAGAACTTCAGGCACCCCGGCTCGAACGGCAAGCCGCAATAATCGAGCATGCGGCGCAGCTGCGCCTCGGTATCCTCGATCACCTCTTCATGCAACACCCGCAGCACGCGCCCGGGCAACACCGCATCGACGTGCGCCATCAGTTCGACGTAGTCCCGGTAGTAGCGGCCGATGTCGTCGAGCGCATAGGAGAAATTCTGGCCGCGCGCGAAGTGCTGCTTGAAGCACGAGAAGCAGCAGCCGAGCGGGTGGCGCCGCGCATCGATGATCTTCGCATTCGGCAGGAGCAGGTGGATGAGTCCCGTGTAGAGGAAATTGTTCGGCATTTTGTCGATGAAGAACGGCGCTTGCGTCTTGCGGCGCACACGGGTCGCCGCGATGTAGCGTTCGCCGAAGGCGCGCAGGTCCGCGTGCTCCAATGCCGCCACCGCCTGGGTAAAGCCGCTTTCCTGGTCCCGAGCGCCGCGGCCCGCGAGTTCGCGGGCGAGCTGCGGCATGTCCGGCAGCTCCATCGTACCCTCGACGAGCGAGTGGCTCGCGAGCATCTGCTCGAGAAGCGTCGATCCGGCGCGCGGCAAGCCGACGATGAAGATCGGCGCCTGCGTCGCCGCGCCCGCCGCGGCGCGCGCCGCGAAGAATTCGCGCGTGAACAGCGCCTTCGAGAGGCGCAAAAAGCGCGAATTCTCCCCCGCGCTGTACGGGCGCAGCCTGCGCTGCGTCGCATTGCCGGCGGCGTAATGGGCGAACGCGGCCGCATAGCTAGACGCATCCTCGAGCGCCTTGCCGAGCGCAAACTCGAAATGCAGGCGATCCTCATCGGCGAGAGCGCTCTGCGCCAGCGCCTTGCGCATGGCCTCGATGTCCTCGTCCGCGAAGCGCAACGTCTTCAGGTTGGCGAGACTCCAATACGCCTCGCCCAGGTTCGGCTGCAATGCGATCGCGCGGCGGTAGGCGGCAACGCTGTCCGCGTAGCGGCGCGCCGTCTTCAAGGAATGACCGTAACTCATCCACACTTTCGGCTGCAGCGGAAAAGCGCCGAGCACCGCTTCGTAGACGGCGATCGATTGCCCGTAATCGCCGAGACTCGCGAGGATCGCTGCCTTCAGGTTCAGGTATCCGGGGTTGCGCGGTTCCTGCGCGAGCAGCCGCTCGATCTGCGGCAGCGCCTCCTCCGCCTTCGACTGGCGGTTGAGCACGATCGCAAGGTTGTGCCGTGCCGCATCGAAACTCGGCGCGAGCTCCAGGCAGCGCTCGAGCAGCGCTTGCGCATCCGCATAGCGGCGCAGCCGCGCCGCGACCTCGGCGAGCATGCGCAGCGCGGCGATGTCGGTCGGGTACGCGTGCAAGTGCGCGCGCAGGCGCGCTTCGGCGACCGGCAGATCGTTTTCGACGAGCGCCGCGGCCGCTTGCAGCAGCCGCGGGTCCTGGGTCGCCGCCCGTATATAGCGGGCCCGCGCCTGATCCGCGCCGTGTGCATCGCCCTCTGCATCGAGCTGGTCGGCGAGCAGCCGCCAGGCTTCGGCACTCTCGGGCTTCAGTTGCAGCGCGCGCCGCAGCGCGGCGATGGCTTCACGCCCGCGGCCGGCCTCGCCGCGGGCGATGCCGAGTTCCAGGTGCACCGGCGCCGCGTTCGATTGTTCGCCGGCGAGCGGCTCGAGCACCTCGAGCGCCGCCTGGGTGCGCCCGCAGCGGCGGTGCGCCGTGCCGAGGATCAAGCGAGCGCGTGGATCGCCGGGAACCGCGCAGAGGATCTCCTCGGCCTGCCGCGCGGCAAGCGTCGGATCGCGCTCGAGGAGCCGCGCGGCGTGCGCAAGCGCCACGTCGACAGTCCCAAGCGGCTCATTGGCGTTGCTCATGACGACAGTCGATGCTTCCCGAGGCTTGCAATATTCGTTGCGCTCGATCTATCTGAGCGTGCGACTCGGCAATTGTCAACTAGGGTCAACACCACGCCTGTTGCATTGCCGCCACACTAGCGGCGGATCGTGCGCGATCGACGCTGCGCGGTGGCAGCGCGATCGCTCTCGGTTTTGATCCAGATCAGAGGCCGGCGCGGCCAAGCAGCGCAGACTCCCGCGCTTGCTCGAAAGCCAATGGAGATGCCGCCGCGATGCGCTTGCTGCTGATCAACCCGAAGGCCCCCGAGAGTTTCTGGAATTTCCGCTGGGGGCTAGCGGCGATTCTGCCGGGCAAACGCGCAGTCAATCCACCGCTCGGACTGGCAACGCTCGCCGCACTGTGCCCGCCGCATTGGCAGGTGACGATCGTCGATGAAAATGTCGAACCGCTGCCGCTCGCGCCCGCGGCCGATCTGATCGGCATCGCCGGCATGGGAGTGCAGTTCCGCCGGCAGAGCGAGTTGCTGCGCTATTACCGAAGCCGCGGCTATTACGTCGTCGCCGGCGGCAGCTTCGCGTCGCTCTGTCCGGAACGCTACACCGAGCTCGCGGACAGCGTCATCTGCGGCGAGGCCGAATATATCTGGCCCGATTTTTGCCGCGATTTCGCCGAGCGGCGGGCATTGCCGCTGTACCGCGAGAGCGGCAGCGTCGATTTGCAGATCTCGCCGGTGCCGCGTTTCGATCTGCTCAAGCTCGAGCTGTACGCGGCGGTGACCTTGCAGTTCTCGCGCGGCTGCCCCTACCTGTGCGAGTTCTGCGACATCATCGTCATGTTCGGGCGCCGCCCGCGCCACAAAACCACGGAGCAGATCGGCCGCGAACTGGACCGTCTGCGGGAACTCGGCGTGCGCAACCTGTTTTTCGTCGACGACAATCTCATCGGCAATCGGCGCAAAGCCAAGGATTTGCTGCTGTTCCTCGCGCAATACCAGAGGCGGCACCGCTACGACTTCAGCTTCGGTACCGAAGCGTCTCTGAACCTCGCCAGGGATCCGCAGCTGATGACCCTGTTTCGCGAAGCCCATTTCGGCTGGGTATTCATCGGCATCGAATCGCCGGATGAAAACAGCCTGCGCGAAACCCGCAAGGTCCAGAACGTCGGCGAACACCCGCTGCTCGCCGTGCAGCGTATCTACAGCTACGGAATCGACATCCTGGCCGGCTTCATCATCGGCTTCGACCATGATTGCGCCGAGACTTTCGACCTCCAATACGAGTTCATCATGCGCTCCGGCATTCAGGCGGCGATGATCGGCCTGCTCACCGCGCTGCCGCGCACCCCGCTGCACGAGCGACTGCGCCTGGCCGGGCGCCTCAGGGAGCAAGCCCATGAGGGGGACAACACCAAGCTCGCGACCAACGTCGTGCCGCTCGGCATGAGCTACCAAGCGCTGCTCGAGGGCTACAAGCGCCTGTACGCGCGATTGCTGACGGACGAGGCGATCGCGCGGCGCATCGTCAATAAACACCGCCTGCTGCGCCGACCCGCTCGCGGCGCGCACTACGGTCCGATCGACCGCTGGCGGATCGTGGCGCGATTGCTCAAGCACGGGGTGTTTCCCGGCGGCCCGTCGAGAATTTACCGCTTCGCGCGCAGTCTGCCGTGGCGCGCACCGCGCAATATTCCTCTGGCCGTCGCCGATTGGATCGCGAGTCTGTCGATGCGCGACTACGTCGAACGCCATTTTGGCGATCGTGCGCCGCAACCGGCCGCGGCCTGGGACACGCGGGTGGTTCGACTGAGCGACACGCTCGCGCGCTACGACGCCGGCGGACGAGTGAGCGTGAGCCATCGAACCTGCGCAACGGGGACCCCGATCCTGACGCTGTCTCTCGGCGCCTGGAGGAACAGCCGATTGTGCGCGCGCTTGAGCCGGCAACTCTGCGCTTTGCTGGTCGACACCCCCTCGAAGCTCGTATTGCGCATCGAGGCGATCGGCCGCGCGGACTTGCCGCAGGTCCGCCGGCTGCTGCGCCGACTGGCCCGCTTCGGCGACCGGGTATCGATTGAACTGAGTGAAAAGCTCCACGACTTGATTTCGATGGATGTTTGGGGGTTTGAACTGGTGCTGCCGGGGGCGGCGAGCCAATGATGGGCGGCACAAAGCCGCAGAAGCATGGGTAGTTCCACTTTGCTGCGAAGCGCAGCGGCCGTGCTGCCGCGAGCGCTGCTCGGCCGGCTCGCGAACGGCATCGTCCGCGGCCTCGGACGCACTCATCCGCGGCTGATCGCGAACCTCGCGGCGCTCGAGCCGGCCGTCGTGCACATCACACCGCTCGACTTGCCGTATTGCTTCACTCTGCGCATCGGTTGCTCGCCGCTGACGCTGCAGATAGTCGATCATGGTCCGAACGGCGCCGATGCCGGGGTCGCGGCGAGCGCCGCGACGTTCTTGGATCTGCTGGAAGGGCGTATCGACGGCGACGCGCTGTTCTTTCGACGCGACCTCGCGATCTGCGGCAACTCGTCGGTCATCGTCGGACTGCGCAACGTCATGGACCGCGAGCAATTGTGCCTCGCCGATGAGATCGCGGCGCTGCTCGGACCGCTCGGCGCGCCGGCCCGCGCACTCGCCCGGCGTTGCGACCCTATCCTCGATCGCATCGGCGCCCGCGCCGCTGCCTGGCACCGCGGCTTGCACCCGCCGAGCGCGGCCGCCGTCGACGCCACCGCCGAGCTCGATCGATGCCGCGGCGAGATTGCGGCACTCACGGCCCGCCTGGCGAAGCTCGAAGCGCGAGAGCGCAGGCGCGCGGAGAAAGCCGCATGAGCCCACGATATCTGGAACTCGTCTGCCCCGCGGGCACGCCGGCCGCGCTGCGCGCCGCGGTCGATGCCGGCGCCGATTCGGTCTATTGTGGATTTCGCGATTGTACCAATGCGCGCAATTACCCCGGACTGAACTTCGATGCCGATGAGCTGCGCGAGGGGATCGCCTACGCCCACCAGCGCGGCTGCAAATGTCTGGTGGCGATCAACACCTTCCCGCGCGCCGGCGCCGCAGAGCTCTGGCATCGCGCGGTGGACCGGGCGGCCGAGGCAGGCGCCGATGCGGTTATTCTTGCCGACATCGGCGTCCTTCACTACGCCACCCGCCGGCATCCGGGGCTGCGCCGCCACCTATCGGTGCAGGCGGCGGCGGCCAACGCGCCGTCAATCGCCTTTTACCGCGAGAATTTCGACGTCAAGCGGGTGGTTCTGCCGCGCGTGTTGTCGGTCGAGGAAGTGACGGCGCTGATTGCGCAAATCGGCATCGAAGCCGAAGTCTTCGCCTATGGCAGCGTCGGCCCGATGTCGGAGGGACGCTGCTTCCTGTCCTCGTATCTGACCGGCCTGTCGCCGACCAGCGAAGGCGCCTGCGCGCCGGCCAGCCACGTCGCCTATATTCAGCAAGACGGGCGGCTGCTGTCGAAACTCGGCGGGACCACGCTCAATAGCTTCGCGCCGGGCGAGCCCGCCGCCTACCCCACACCGTGCAAGGGCCGCTACGTGACGCACGGCCGCGCCTCGTACCTGTTCGAAGAGCCGGTGGCGCTGAACGCCGTCAACATGCTCCCGGAACTCAAAGCGGCCGGCGTGACGGCGCTCAAAATTGAAGGACGCCAGCGCAGCAAGGCCTATGTTTCACGGGTCGTCGGCACGTTTCGCCGCGCGCTCGATGCGCTCGCCCGCGGCGCTCCGGCGGCCGCGGCGCTCGACGAACTCAAGCTCGAAGCCGAGGGTGGCCGCGAAACCCTCGGCGCCTACCACAAGGGGTGGCGATGAACACGCGTGCGCCGGCGCGCCTGACGCTCGGCCCGCTCCTCTTCCACTGGCCGCCCAAGAAGCGCCGCGATTTCTATTACCGAATCGCCGAAGAGGCGCCCATCGACGCTGTTTATCTCGGTGAAGTGGTTTGCTCCAAGCGCGAACCGCCGTTCGCGCGGCATTTCGCGCAGGTTGCGGCCAGATTGCAAGGCGCGGGCAAAGAGGTCGTGATCTCCACGCTGGCGCTCGTGAGCTGCGCGGCGCAGATCGCCGCGATCCGCGACGCCGCCGCCGGCGGCGCGCTGCTCGAAGCCAACGACGTCGCCTGCTTGCAGCTGCTCGGCGGTGCGCCGCACGTCGTCGGTCCCTACATCAACGTATTCAACGAGGGCGCGCGCGATTTTCTGATCGCTCGCGGAGCGGTGCGCATCGTCCTGCCGGTCGAGATGCCGCTCGCCTCGATGCGCACCGTCGCCGCCGCCGCGCCCACCGCCTTCGAGGTGCAAGTATATGGGCGCCAGCCGCTGTCGGTCGCCATGCGCTGCTATCACGCACGCTCGCACAATTTGACGAAGGACCACTGCCAACTGGTCTGCGGCCTCGACGCCGACGGTTTGACCGCGACGACCGTCGACGGCGTACGGATCCTGACGATCAATGGCACGCAGACGCTGTCGCACGGCTACGGCGTGCTGCTCGCGGAACTCGATTCGCTGCGCGCAGCGGGCGTCACGCACTTTCGCCTGTCGCCGCAGAATCTCGACATGGTGCGGGTGGCGAGAATCTACCGCGACTTGCTGGACGGCAGGCTCGACGCGGCGGATGCCTTGCCGGCGCTGCGCTCGATGAGCGGCGACCTGCCGTTCGTGAATGGATTCCTGCACGGCCGCGAGGGCATGAGCTGGCGGTAGCGCGGATCGAGAATTTTAGTTCTCGGCGCCGCTTCGGGCGTGTGCCGGAATGCAGCGGTGCGCCGCGAACAGCGCGGCGGCGCCGTCGATCGCCGGATCGCGGTCGGCATAGTCGCTGCGCCAGTGGGCGCCGCGACTCTCCTTGCGAGCGAGTGCCGCGGCCACCATCGCTTCGGCCAGCGAGAACCGCTGCAGCAGCGTGATCTCGGCGGCGTCGATGCGCTCTTTCAGCGTCCGCAAGCGCCGCAGCGCATGGAAGAGTTGCGGGCCGCGACGCACCGGACCCATCGCGCTCCACATCAGTTCGCGTAATTGCCGCCACTCGCGCCGCGTCGTGTCGACCGGCGCCGGCGCTGCCAGCGCGGGCGCGCCGCGGCGTTGGCGGTATTTGCAGGCGCCCAGCGCTCGGCCGACTGCGCTGCCGACGACGATCGCTTCCAGCAGGGAATTGCTAGCCAGGCGATTGGCCCCGTGCAGACCCGTATAGGCGGTTTCGCCGGCGGCCCACAGACCCGGCAGGCTGCTTCGGCCGTGGGCGTCGATGACGATGCCGCCCATGTGGAAATGCGCGGCGCAAGTGACCGGGACCGCCGCGCGCGCCGGATCGACGCCGAATTCGAGGCAGGCGGACCGCGCCGCCGGGAATTCATTGCCGCGGCCGCTCGCGAATATCGCCGTTGCGTCGAGCAGCACCTGTTTGCCTTGCCGTTGCCGGTCGCAAACGGCGCGCGCGACGATGTCGCGCGGCGCCAAATCGCCGCGCGCATCGAGCTGCGCCATGAAACCGCGCCCATCGACGATCAAGCGGGCGCCGGCGCCGCGCAATGCCTCCGTCAACAGCGGCAGCGGATCGGCGGGGCACTGCAGTGCCGTGGGATGGAACTGCACGAACTCGAGTCCGGCGGCAGCGGCCGAATGCGCGAGCGCCATGGCAATGCCGTCGCCCGCGGCGGATTGCGGATTGGTCGTCGCGGCGAACAATTGGCCGAGGCCTCCGGTGGCGAGCACGGTCTCGCCGGCGGCCACCGCCACCGGCACGCGGTTGTCGCGCAACGCGAGAATGCCGGCAATGCCCGCCGCACCTCCCCACAAGCACACCGCCCGCAGGTCGTTGCGCACGGTGATGTAGGGACTCTCCCTCGCTGCGGCCGACAAGGTCCGGTGAATCGCGGCTCCGGTCCGATCGCCGTTGCCGTGCAAGACGCGCGCGATCGAGTGCCCCGCCTCCAAATGGAGGTGCGGATCGTCGTTGCTGTAGTCAAAATGCATGCCGGTGCGCTTCAGAAAATCGATCGCAGCGGCCGCCGCGCCGATGATCGTCTCGGTCATCGACTCGCAGCCGGAATGATCGGCGGCGCGCAGCGTGTCGGCGACGTGTCGGGCGACTGAATCGTCCAGGCCGACCGGGGCGGCGATTCCGCCCTTGGCCAGTTCGGTGCAGGTCGCCGCGGGCCCCGACGGTGCGAGCAGCAACACCCGACGCGGCGCGGCATGCAGCGCCGCGCACAGACCGGCGGCGCCGCCACCGACCACGACGATGTCCGTCTCGCAACGTTCCATGGCGCTACGCGGCGCGCTCTAGAGCGCCAGCATGCGCTCGATCGGCAGGCGCGCGCGCAAGGCGAGCGCGGCGTCGATGCGGATCTCATTACACAGGTCCTCGAGCACCCGCACGACTCCCTCCAGCGTGATCGATTTCATGTAGCTGCACAAATTGCAGGGTTTGAGGAACTCGATTTCCGGGTGCAGGACGGCGACGTTGTCGGCCATGGAGCACTCGGTCAACAGCAATACCCGCGGCGGTCGCCGCTCGCCGAGGTATTCGGCCATCGCCGCCGTGGAGCCGACGAAATCCGCACGCTCTTGGACGTCGCGGGGACATTCCGGATGAGCGAGAACCGTAACCTCGGAATCTCTGCGGTAAGCGTCGATATCCGCCGCCGAATACTTCACGTGTACTTCGCATTGACCGTCCGAAGTCAGTATCTCCAACCCGGTTTGCCGCGCGGTGTACCCGGCCAAATGGCGGTCGGGCACCATGATGAGCCGCTCTGCCCGCAGCGAGCGCGCGACTGCCACCGCATTGGCCGAGGTGCAGCAAATATCGGCCTCGGCCTTGACCGCCGCCGAGGTGTTCACATAGGCGATTACCGGCGCGCGCGGATGCCGTCGGCGCAGGCTGCGGACATCCTCGGCGCCGATCGCCGCCGCGAGCGAGCAGCCGGCCAGCATGTTCGGCAGCAACACCTGTTTGTCCGGACAGAGGAGCTTCACCGTCTCGGCCATGAAGTGCACGCCGCAAACGACGATGACCGGCGCGGCGGTTTGCGCGGCATAACGAGCCATGGCGAGGGAATCGCCGACGAAATCGGCGATGCCGACGCTGATCAGCGGCACCTGATAATTATGCGCAACGACGACGGCTGCGCGATCGGCTTTCAGCGCCGCGATCGCCCGCAGCAGCGGCAAGGCGAGGAAGATCTCGGCTTGCGGGAGCACGCGCGCGAGTTTCGCGGTCAGCGTTCCGATATCCAATGGGCGCTGCGGCGGGCGCGCCGGCGCGCGCGGCCGCAAGGCTTGCAATTGATGAGGCATCCACACCCGCGCAGCCTAACGGCGCGCCGCTCCGTGCAACCTGACTCAGGTCAGTTTTCCGCGCCCGGCTCGGAGCCGCAGCGCCTCATCCGCCGAGCGCTTGGCGCAGGGCTTTCGCGAGTTCGGCTCTGCGATACGGCTTGCCGAGCAGCTGCACGCCGGCGTCGAGACGGCCGTGGTGGACGATCGCATTTTCGGTGTAACCGGAGGTATAGAGCACCCGCAATCCCGGCCGCAGCGCGCGGCCTTCCTCGACGAGCTGCCGGCCGCTGATGCCGCCCGGCATGACGACGTCGGTGAACAGCAGATCGACCGGATCGCCGCGGCGCAGGATTTCGAGCGCCCGCCGCCCGTCGGCGGCCTCGACGACTCGATAACCGAGAGCGCTCAGCTGCTCGCAGGCATAGCGGCGCACGAGCTCGTCGTCCTCGACCACGAGAATCGTCTCCGCGCCGCCGGCTACCGGCCGCTCGCCGGCCGCCGCCGACGCGTCTTGCGCCTCGTTCGCGCGCGGCAGATACATCTTCACCGTCGTGCCGTGCCCATGCTCCGAGTAGATACTCACATGACCGCCGGACTGCTTGACGAAGCCATGCACCATCGCGAGCCCGAGTCCCGTGCCCTTGCCCCTCTCCTTGGTGGTAAAAAACGGCTCGAACACCCTCCCGACATGCGCCGGATCGATGCCGCTGCCGGTGTCCGACACCGCGACCAGTACGTACTGCCCGGGCCGCATTTCGACGTGTTGCTGCGCATAGGAGTCGTCGAGGCGTACGTTCGCCGTTTCGATCGTCAGCCGCCCGCCGGCGGCGCCCATCGCGTCCCTGGCGTTGAGGCACAGATTCAGCAGGGCGCTCTCCAATTGCCCGGGATCCACCAGCGCCGGCCATAGGCCGCCGGCTCGCACCAGTTCGATCTCGACCGGCTCGCCGAGGGTACGGCGCAGCAGTCCGTCCATGCCGCTCACCAGCCGGTTCACATCCACGACCTTCGGATCGAGCGCCTGGCGGCGCGCGAACGCCAGCAAACGCTGCGTCAATTCCGCGCCGCGCTGCGCCGCCGCGGTAATCATTTCCGCCAGCAACCGGCTGCGCGGATCCGTCGCCAGTTCGTCGCGCAGCAGTTCGGCATTGCCCATGATCACCGTCAGGAGGTTGTTGAAATCGTGCGCCACGCCGCCGGTCAGCTGGCCCACGGACTCCAGGCGCTGCGACTCGCGCAGCTGCGCTTCCAGCGCGTGCCGGTCGGTGATGTCGCGCCCCACAGAAACCCAGTGCGTGTGCCGGCCGGATGCATCGGCGAGCGGTACGATGACGAGGTCCAGCCGGAATTCCTCGCCGCTCTTGGTGTAATTGACCAGCTCGCTGCGCACCGGCTGCCACAGGGTGAGCGCGGCGCGCACGCGGTCGAGTTCCTCGCGCTGCGTCTTCGGTCCTTGCAGGAATCGCGGCGACCGGCCGATGACCTCCTCGCGCGCATAGCCGGTGCGCCGTAGGAACGCATCGTTGACGAAAACGATGCGCGGACCCGGCTCATCGATCGGTTCCGCCTCGGTGATCAGCACAATATCGTTCAGCTGCGCGACGGCGGACTGCAGCAGGCGCAGCTGCGCCTCGTCGGCCCGCCTCTTCGTGATGTCGTCGAAATAGACCGCGAGCCCCTCCCTGGTCGGATAGGCCCGCACCAGAAACCACGCCTGCAAGGGCGCGTAATATTCCTCGAACTCGACGCTGCAGTTTTCGCTCAGCGCACGCCGGTATTCGCGCTGGAAATTACTGTCCACTGCCGCCGGAAATTCCTCCCAGACGTTGCGGCCGAGCAGCGTGTCGCGGCTGCGCTGTAAAACGCGCTCTGCCTCGCGGTTCAGGTAGGTGAAACGCCAGCTGCGGTCCAGCGTGAAGAACGCGTTGCTGATGCTCTCCAGCGTTGCGGTCAGGCGCAGGTACATGCGATCCGCGCGGTCCCGGTTGAGGATACTGCGGCGCACCTGCAGGAATGCCACGGTCATCAGAGCGTCGGTCAAGAGGCCGAACACGAAGATGGCCGCCGGAAGCAGCGAGCGCCTGCGCCGCAAATACTCGGGCCGGGGCACGATCCGCAGCGTCCAATGCCGGCCGAGCGCATCGATCGGCGCCACGCCGCGCCAAACGCCGGGGGCCGCGTCCGAATGGCCGTTGTCGGCGATGATCCTGCCCTGATCGCGCAGCGTCACCGCAAAATCGGCCGCCTGCGGACCGACGAGCGTTTGCAGCAGCTCGGTGGTGCGCACCTCTGCGGCGAGGTAGCCCTGCAGCCGCCCATCCGCGAAGATCGGCGCGACGAACTTCACTTGCGTATCGCCCGCGGGCAATGTCTGCGGCGCGGTCAATCGCACCGCGCGCGCGGCGGCCGCCGCACGGTAGGTCTCCAAGCTCACTCCGGCGGCGGCAAGTGCGGTGCCGCGCGGCTGCCCACGGCCGGCCCTCAGCGTTCGCCAGCGCAAGGCATAGTCCGCACCCACCAAGCTGACCGCATCGAACGCGCGAAAACCCCGCACGCACAGGCCGGCTTCGCGATCCCACCGCTCTTCGCCGGGAGGCCAATGCGTGCCTGTTTGGTCCGCGAAATGCTGCAGGGCGGCTGCCCGCTGACCGATCTGCGAGCGGATCTCGTCGGCCATGGTCTGCGCGACCATGAGGGTGCCGCCCTGGCGATTGCCCCACCAATCGAGCTCGAGGTTCTGCCAGGTGAGAAACACCAGCGCGGCGAGCAGCGCCGAACCCCAGGCCAGGCGCCATTCGAAGCGCCGCAAATTGTCGCTGATACCGTCGGTTGCGGCATCGACGGTGTGCGCCGCTGCGCTCAGCACGAGCGCCGCGGCCAAGACGACAAACATCAGGACCGTCTGCGGCGCGATATCGCTGAACGCCAAGGCACGGACCGTCGCCGTTGCCGAGAAGGTTGGCGGCAACGCCAGGCACGCGACCAGCACGGCCACGGTGGCGCAGGATTTGCTCCACTGCCGCGCAATCGACAAGCGCCCGGCATAGGACAGCGAAATAATCGAGATTGCGCAGAGGATGAAAGCGAAAGCGCATGCCGGCGCCATGCGCCCGGGTCTGGCGGTGCGGTCGACGAACGCAGGCCGGAGCAACGCGGCATCGACGCCCAGCGACACGTTGAGAATATACTCGACCAGCGTGACGAGGGCGAGCGCGCACACCGCCGCCGCGAAAATGCGGGACCATGCGGCCGAGCGGGGGCGCAGGGTCAGCAATGCCAGAGCGCTCAGCGCAAAGCACAGCGCCGTGTTGAATTGCACCGGCACGATCCCGGGCTCGATGCGCACCAGACGGCTCCACCCCGACCACCACCCGAGCATGATCGCGCCCGCCATGCCGAGCAGGATCCAGGTCAACCACAGGCAAATCCCCGGCAGTGCGCCGGCAGCGCGCGGATTCTTCATGGATACCGCCGAAGCCGGCGCGGCTAGTGGAAATGCATGCCGCCGGCGCCCCCGAACAGACCGATCAAGCCGATGACGATGAGATAAATCGCAACGATGTAATTCAACAACCGCGGCACCAGCAAGATCAGCACACCGGCGATTACCGAAACGACCGGTCCGAGGCTCAGATGTAGATTCATGTTCATGTGCAACTCCAGAGGCAACTTAATACGGAGGTTTATCGCTTACCGCCTCGCCTGCGCGCGATGATCTGCACCACCGCGCTCAAGCCAGTATGCGCGTCGCCTTCCTTGACGATGCGTTCGCGCTCGATCGCGTGCAGAAAATCGAGGCCTTCGAGATCTTGCCGCAGTTCGGCGAGCGATGGCAACAGCTCGGCGCTCTTCGGTCCGCCGGTTCCATAGGCGATCTGCGCCGGCGTGTAGGATTCGAGCAGGAACACGCCGCCCGGCTTCAGGCCCGCGGCCGCCTGCCGGCATACCGCGGCGCAGAGCGGCCGCGGCAAATGGCACCAGATCGAGACGATCCCCGCCCAACGGCCGGGGTCGATGAAGTAGCCGTCCAAGTCGGCCGCGACCGTCTCGATGGCGGCGCCTTTTGCGGCGGCGAGGCGCTGCGCTTTTTCGAGGCCGACGGCGGACTGATCGAGGGCGACGACGCGGTAGCCTTGCACGGCCAGGAACACGGCGTTGCGCCCCTCGCCTTCGCCGAGGCACAGTACTTCGCCGTCCTGCGGAATCGCCGAAAAGCGCTCCTGCAGAAATTCGTTGGGCTCCGTCCCGTAGTAGTAGCGTTCCGCCGAGTAGCGTTCGTCCCAGGGAATCATGCTCGAACTTCGCCCCGCGCCGCCGGCGGCGGAGTTTTCGGCACGCCGACGGACGGCCCCGCGAACCTTCGCATTGGCGACGCGCACGGCATCGCTAGCTCGATCCGCCGTTGGGCCGAGTTTGGGCGATCGCGCGGCACGACTCCAGAAACTCGCGCCGCTGCGCTTCGCCGTCCAGCGCGCCGGCGAGTTCACGCGCCATATCGTCCCATTGCAGAGTCTGCGCAGCCGCGCGCTTGACGAGAAGCCGCGCGACCGGCCCGAGATCGCGCGCGAGCCGCCTCTCGACTTGGCGCAGCGCCTCGGCGCCGATCGACGGCGATTGCCGCTCCGGCGGCGGCGCCGCTTCTCGGCTCTCGAGCAGCCTGCGCAAATGCCTGCACAAGCTCTCGTAATGCGGCGCCCGCGGCGGCGCAAAGGCATCGAGCCAATGCTGCGCGCTGAGGAAATACTCCAGGCTCTTCGCCGGCAATACGTCGTCGATCCGGAACGGTACGATCGCCAGCTGCTTGTGGACCGCCCTCTCGACTTCGCGGCTCACTTGCGGGGAGCCGTTGCTGTTCGCCGAGAAGACGAGAACCATGACTTTTGCGGCCGAAATGGCGTCGATGATTTCCGCCGCCCATTCCGCCGACGGCGACACGTCCCGCGGCGCGATCCAACAGGCGATGCCCGCGGCTTCGACGACGTCGACGAGTTCCCGCGCGCATTCGCCGTCCGCTTGCGAATAGCTGATGAATACCGGTCGAGGCATGCCGTCAAGCCTCGAGCATGGCGATCGCCTTGTCGAGGCTCTTGCGCATGCGTTCGAAAGAGCGGCCGAGCGCGGTCAATTCGCCCGCCCCGCTCTCGGGAAACTCCTCTGCGCAGGGTTCGCCGACGCTCAAGGTGTCGGCGATGCGCGCGATGCGCCGCAACGGGCGGACGACTAAATAATACAGCGCGCCGTTGACGGCGAGCCACAGCAGTGCGACAACGCCCGCCGACCCGGCAAGAAACGCCGCGAACTGCCGCCGCACGCCGGCCGCCGCGCTGCCGATGGGGACCGACACGACCTGGGCGCCGACGACTTCGCCGGCATGCCAGCCGAAGCCGTTGTCGACGCCATAGCGAGCGATCAAGGTACGCGGCGCCGCGGCCGGCAGGCTATGGCAACTCAAGCATTCCGCTTGCGCCTTGATCGGCTGCGCAAGGTAGAGCGACTCGCCCATCGGCGTCGAGCGCACGCCGGACAATTCGCGCACCGCTGCATCGTTGCGGAATCGTTGAATGATGTCGGCTTCCCAATCGGCGGCCCGATCGCGCGGATTGGTCGGATTGAGCGTCGCTTCCTTGTAGGCGTATTGCGGATACTTCTCGCGCAGCTTCAGGAAGTTCTGAGTGGCGGCATAGAACGGCACGCTCTGCGGCAGAAATTCACTCTTCATCTGTGCCGCGAGCAGCGGCGCGATCTCGTTGGCCGTATAGGCGCGCATCGCCTCGGCGCTGTCCATCATCAGTCCCGCCCGGTTCAATAGCCGCCGCTGTGCATTCGCCTGCAGGCTGGAGCGGTAGAGGAGTCCGGCCGGAACGGCGATCAGCACGAACGCGGCGCCCAGTGCCAGATTGATTCGAAGCAGCAGATTCATCGACGCGACGCTCTGATGTGGCAGCGACTGCGGCATTTGTCGCGCACGCTGCACCGATTGTCAACAGCGCCTCGGCCTCATCGTCGCCGTCCGCGAGGATAGCCCGCGCAGGGCCGCGCGGCGCGCGTCAGTCGCCCGTGCGCCTGGTGCCGCCCGTGCGGCTGGTGCCGCTGGTACCGCTGGTGCTGCTGGTGCTGCTGGTGCGGCGTATGAACGCCGCGACGTTTGCATGCAAGCTGGCGAGCGCCGCCGGCTTGGCATAGACCATGTGGCCGGATCGATAGAACTTGAACTCGATATTGCCCTGCAAACTTGCCGGGATCGGCAAGTGATGCATCTCATAGACGCCCTGAAAGAACGGCGTCGCCAGATCGAAATAGCCGGCGTTCAGCAGTATCTTCAAATTGGGATTGACCTTCATCGCGTTGGCAAGATCGGGCATCACGTTGGCGCCTTGGCGCGGCGATGCCGGCGGCCCGCTATCCCCGGGCTGCCGGTGGTCGAAATCCCAGGTCTTGTAGGTGGGAATGCTCGGTTTGAAGACCTCGTTGTCGCCGAAGTGCAGATCCTTGCGCACGTAGTCGTTGAAGGCCGATATATATGCCGAACTCAGCGCCGCGGCCTGCGGATCGTATTCGGCGCGTTGGCTCAACGGATCGAGATCCGGGCCCGAGAAGCGCGTGTCCAGGCGGCCGGTCGTCAGGCCGCCGTCGCCCTGCAGGTTCTGACGGAACTCTCCGCCGTCGATGCGCAAATCCGCCTTGAGGATGTAATCGACCGGCAGCCCCGTGTATGCGTGCAGCTTGTCGGCGATCCCGGCACGCGCGGCAGGGCTCAAGGTGTAGCCCGCTTCGAGCGCCTGCGCATAATCGCCCATCGCGAATTGCTCGACCTGCGCGAGCAGCGCAGCGAGATCCTGCGGCGCGCCGGGCAGTTTGTGGTGGTACCAGGCGGTTGCCGCATAGGTAGGCAGCGCCAACTCGTAGGGCAGATCGATGCCCGGATCGCGCGTCGGCCGATCGGGACTCAAGTCGAAGTTGAATATCTGCGACAGCAGGATCACGCCGTTGAAGTCGATGCCGCGCTGTGCTTCGAGCTGATCGATCAGCACGGCCGAACGCGTCGTTCCGTAGCTCTCGCCGAACAGGTATTTCGGCGAATTCCAGCGGCCGTATTTGCTCAGGAACTGGGTGATGAACTCGGCAAACGCGTACCCGTCCTGATCGACGCCGAAGAAGGCCTTTTCCTTGCCCTTGCCGGCGATGCGGCTGAAGCCCGTGCCGGGCGCGTCGATGAAGACGAGGTCGCTCGCATCCAGCAGGCTGGACGCGTTGTTGACCAAGGCGTACGGCGCCGGCGCGGTGTGCGCATCGCTCGCAGTGACGACGCGCCTCGGCCCGAAGGCGCCCATATGCAGCCATACCGTCGAGGATCCCGGACCGCCGTTGTAGAGGAACGTCAGCGGCCGTTGACCGCCGTCTTTCTTGAAATAGGCGACATAGAAGATCGACGCCACGGCGCTCGGGTTCTTCTTGTGGTCGCCTCGGCCACCGCCGGCGCGCGCGCCCTCGCGGCCGGAGGCATAGTCGCCCGGCACGTCGTCCCAACCGCGCGGATGCACGATCAACGTGCCGGCGAGGGCCTGGTAGGCAATCGCTTTGCCGTCGACCGTCACGGTTCCGGTGCTGGCCGTCGTCTCGGGTTTGAAGGGCTGGAAAGCGCCGCCCTGCGCTTCCTGCGGCTTATTCGGCATGCCGGCCGCCGCGGCCCGGGAAACGGGCGCCGCCAAAACGAGTGCCGCCGTCAAGCAGGCGGCCAATCGGAATAGTCTCATGATCGACCTCCGCGGGATTGCACGCACTATGCGATTCACCGCGCCTAGCTTATCGTCAAACGCATGATGAGGCGACTACCGCGGCCCGCGAATCGACTGTCCGCATGGTTCGACGCGAAAAGCGTCCACGTCGCCTTTGAAATCGGCCTGCTCTTCAAGGGCTTGTTCGCGCTCGGAGAAATCGCCGCCGGCATTTGCGCCTACGTCGCCACCAGGCGAATCCTGCTGGAATTTGCGCGCGCCGTCACCAAGGCGGAACTGACGGAGGATCCCCGCGACTTCGTCGCCAACCATCTGCTGAACGCCGCGCGGCATCTGTCCGTGAGCAACCGGCATTTTGCCGCTTTTTACCTGAGCGGACATGGCGCGCTCAAGCTCGTCCTCGTCATCGGAATATTGCGGCGCCTGCGCGGCGCCTATCCGGCGGCAATCGCCGTGTTCGGCGCATTCATCGTCTATCAACTGTATCGCTACGGAATCACGCATTCGATCTGGCTTCTGCTGATCACCGCTTTCGACGTCGTCGTGCTCGCGTTGATCTGCATCGAGTATCGGCGTTATCGGTCGGATAGGAATTTTACAGATTAATATTCTTATAAAATACAATCACATGTACAACTATTTTTAAGTAATTTATATATAAATGAGCGCCGCCTGCCCGGCGGCATCAGCGGGCCGCCGGTATCGTCACCATCGTCATCGTCCGTCCCGCGAGCTGCGCGCCGCGACCCGAAGCGTCGATCATCACGTAGAAATTCTCCGCTTCTGTGCGCGTCGAATCCGTAACGATGGGAATGAGCAGATCGACGCTGCGCTTGCCGGCCTCGATGTGCACGACTTGAGAGCGGAATTGCGCGAAGTCTCTGCCCGCCTTTGCCGTCCCCGATTTGGTGCGCCAGGTAAAACTCACGTCGCTGCGCGGATCGCCCGTGCGCCGCACCACCACACGCGCAAACGGACTGGCGCGCAGGACATCGACGGCGGCGGCGGCCATTGAGATGCGCGCGCGCGCGGCCGCCACGGCGCGACGCGGCGCGGCCCGCGGCACGGCCGGCCGCGGGCTCGGTCGTGCGCGCGCAGGCGCAAGACGGGCGGCATGGACGCGACTCAGAGTCGCTCGCGCACCGGGCTTGGCCGCGGCCTCGCCGCCGCTGCCGGGGGTAGCCGGCACGCGCTCCCATGCGCGCACGATCAGCGCGCGGGCGTCGGCACGCGCATCGCCAAGAGTCGGGCGCATCTGCGCGCTCAGCGCTGCGCCAAGCTCGATCAATCGCTCGCCGCGGTTCGCGAGCCATACGCCGCCCGCGGCGAGCAGCATGAGGGCCGCGCCGAGCGCAGCCAAGAGCGCCGTTCGGCGCCGGCGCGGCGGCACGGTTAGCAGCGCCGACAGCATCGGCAACGGCTGTATGCTCGCGCCCGCATTGAGCCGACGCAGCCATTCGGCGACATCCGACGGACGGCGGTCGCGCCTGCAGTCGAGGCCGTCGCGCAGCGCATGCCATTGACCCGCCGTCAATCCGGGCGGGCGAGCCGGCCGCAAAAGAGCGGTACGCGCCTGGATGGCGGTGCGGTTGCCGAACGGATGCTGGCCCGACAGCAGCACATGGGCGACGCAGGCCAAAGCGAACAAGTCGTCGCGCATCTCCGGCGCTTGGCCCTCGAGTACCTCGCAGCTCGCGTATCTCGGCGTCGCCACCAAAATCTGCTCCTCGAGATTCAGCTGCGCGGTGGATGCGCCGGATTTTTGCCGATGCGATGCGCCGAAATCCAAGACGCGAATTTCACCGTCGTCGGTCAAAAAGATGTTCTGTGGATTGATGTCGCCGTGCACGACGCCGCGCGAATGGGCATGCGCGAGCGCCGCAGCCACATCGCGAACGATCGCCCGCGCATGTGCCCGAGGCAACGACCTAGCGCCGCGCACGCAGAGCAGCCGTCCGAGCGAGACCCCATGCAGCAGCTCCATCGTGAAAAAAGCGGTGTCGCCGTCGCGGTCGAACTCGTGAACCCGGACGATGTTCGGGTGCGACAGCGATTGCAGATGCTGGAACTCGCCAAACAGCTCGTGCAGCAATTCCGGCCGCTGCGTCACCTCGGTATGCAGCACTTTGATCGCCAGCCGCCGGCTGTTTTCGGCCTCGCCGCCTATGTATCGGTCGACGGCCTCGAAGACGGTGCCCATGCCGCCGCGGCCGACGATGCCGGTCAGACGATACCGGCCGCGCAGGATGTCGCCAAGGCCGGGGACGCGCGCCGCGGGCAGTTTTGGTCGGGGCGCCGCCGCCGTCACCGGCACGGTGACCTGGGCGACGGGCGCTCGGTCGTGTGGCGGCGGCAACGCAACCAGGGCGCTCGCGCCATGCCCTTTGCCTACCAATAGGCCGCCTAAATAGGATTTGGCGCGCTGATACACGTCCTGGCGTATTTTTCCGCGCCGGTAGTATTGATCGATCACCGAGAGGATTTCGCAGGCCTCGTCCGGGGCCGCTTGCACCAGGACATCGACCTCACGCAAGAAGGCGTCCTGATCGTAGCCGCCGGCGGCAAGCGCCGCGAGCCGCTCGACCATCGCCGCCGGCGGCGGCGGCGCAGCTGCGGCCTGGTTCGAGGTTTGCGGTTCGAGCGTCGCGTTCATCCCGGCATGGTTACGTAAAACCGCGCGCGGCGACACTACTATTTGGCCTTCCGGCCATTTGGGGCGGCGCAGCGCCGTTATCGGCTGGCGGTATTCAGCAGTTCGATCGCCGTCCGGTCCAATTGCAGTGCCGTCGCCCGCAGAAGTTCGTGCAGCTGCGCGACGCTGCTCGCACTCGCGATGGGCGCCGTGATGCTCGGCCGTGCGATCAGCCAAGCCAGCGCAAGCTGTGCCGGGGTCGCGGCATGATCGGCGGCGACCGCGTCCAGCGCCGCCAAGATGCGCAGGCCGCGTTCGTTGAGTCGATCCGCCAATCGTCGGCACGCGCCACGCGCGCATATGCGAGTATTCTAGCGCCTCGGCAAGGCTGGAGGTAAGCAGGCATGCCGCTTATGCAGACGATCCCGACGGAGCGCCGCGGGCGGTGGCAATTCTGGGTGGATCGAGGCGGCACCTTCACCGACATCGTCGGCCGCGCCCCCGACGGCGCGCTGCACACGCTGAAGCTGTTGTCGGAAAACCCGGGGCAATACACCGATGCCACGGTCGCCGGCATTCGCCGTCTGCTCGGGCTCGCGGCCGGCGAGCCGGTGACTGCGATGCAGGTCGCCTGCGTGAAGATGGGCACGACGGTCGCCACCAACGCTCTGCTCGAGCGCAAGGGCGCGCGCACCGTGCTCGTCGTCACGCGCGGCTTCCGCGACGCCTTGCGGATCGGCACGCAAGCCCGGCCGCGTCTGTTCGATCGGCACATCGTGCTGCCCGAACCGCTGTATGAACGCGTCATCGAGGCGGCGGAGCGCTTCGGCGCGCACGGCGAGATCGTAGATCCGCTGGATTCGCAAGCGCTGCGCGGCGAGCTCGACGATGCGTTCGCCGCGGGAATTCGCGCCTGCGCAATCGTCTTTCTGCATGCCTATCGCTACCCGGCGCACGAAATCGCCGCCGCCGCGCTCGCGCGCGAGATCGGCTTCCCGCAAGTGTCGGTTTCGCACTGCGTCAGTCCGCTGATTAAGCTCGTGCCGCGCGGCGACACCAGTGTCGTCGACGCCTATCTGTCGCCGATCTTGCGCCGCTACGTCGATCAGCTCGCCCTGCAGATGCCGGGCGTACGGCTGGATTTCATGCAAAGTTCCGGCGGCTTGACCGACGCCGCGAATTTCCGCGGCAAGGACGCCATATTTTCCGGTCCCGCCGGCGGCATCGTCGGCATGGTGCGCACCGCGCAGGCCGCGGGCTACGAGCGGCTGATCGGCTTCGACATGGGCGGCACTTCGACCGACGTCAGCCATTTTGCCGGCGAATACGAGCGCACCTTCGACACCGAAGTGGCCGGGGTGCGCGTCAGCGCGCCGATGCTCCGCATCCACAGCATCGCGGCGGGCGGCGGTTCCATCGTGCGCTTCGACGGCGCTCGCCTGCGCGTCGGCCCGCAGTCGGCCGGCGCCGATCCGGGCCCTGCCTGTTATCGGCGCGGCGGGCCGACGACGATCACGGATGCGAACCTCTTGCTCGGGCGCATCCAGCCGGCGTTCTTCCCGCAAGTCTTCGGTGCCGATGCGGCGCAGCCGCTGGACATCGAGGCCGTGCGCCGGCGCTTCGAGGAACTCGCGCAGAGCATGAGCGCAACCGCCCGGCGCGAGATCTCAGCCGAAGAAGTCGCGGCCGGCGCACTCGCGATCGCCGTCGCCGCCATGGCCGGCGCGATCAAGCGCGTTTCGGTGTCGCGCGGTCACGATGTGACCAGCCATACGCTGCAATGCTTCGGCGGCGCGGGCGGACAGCACGCCTGCCAAGTGGCCGACGCGCTCGGCATCTCGCGCGTGTTTCTGCATCCGCTGGCGGGACTGCTGAGCGCGTACGGTATGGGACTCGCCGACCGGATCGCGACCCGGGCGGCCGCGCTCGAACAGAGCTTGTGCGCCGAGGGCATCGGCGCCGCGGACGCGTTGTCGGCGCGCCTCGCCGCCGAGGCGGCGGCGGATCTCGCGGCGCAGGACATCGCCCCCGCCGGCATCGCGACGGTGGTCCGCGCGCACTTGCGCTTCCGCGGGACCGACACCGCGCTGCCCTGCGAATTGCCGCCTTGCGGCGCGGATCCCGGCGAGCGCATCAGAGCCCTGCAAGAGGCCTTCGAAAGCGCATACCGGCGCCGCTTCGCGTTCTTGCCGAGTGCGCGGCGGATCGAGATCGAGTCGCTGACCGTCGAGTGCCTGGCGGCCGGCGACCGCGCGGACGCCGGCGCGGATCCGGCGCCGGAATCGCCTGCCGAGCCCGAGGCCCGTGCGCTCGTCTCGATGTACTGCTTCGCGGACGGCACGCCCGCCGGCTGGCGTGCGGCACGGCTGTACCTGCGCGATTGCCTGCCCCGCAGCGCCGCCATCGACGGGCCGGCGATCATCGCCGGCGGCGACACCACGGTCGTCGTCGAACCCGGATGGCGGGCCGAGGTCGGAGCCGCCGCTTGCCTGCAAATGCGCCGCGTGATCCCGGCCGGAAGGCAGCGCGTCGACGGCTCCCGGGCGGACCCGGTGATGCTCGAAATCTTCAATCACTTGTTCATGAGCATCGCCGAACAGATGGGTTCGCGCCTGCAGAGCACCGCCTCGTCGGTCAATATCAAGGAGCGGCTCGACTTCAGCTGTGCGCTATTCGATTCCGCGGGCGGGCTGATCGCCAACGCGCCGCACATGCCGGTGCATCTGGGATCGATGAGCGACTCGATTCGCGCGGTCATCGACCGCAACCCCGGTCTGCGCCAAGGCGATGTGCTGATATTGAACGATCCTTACCATGGCGGCACGCATTTGCCGGACATCACCGCGGTGACGCCGGTGTTTCTCGATGCAGCGCCGGCGCGGCCCCACTTCTACGTAGCCTCGCGCGGACATCACGCCGACATCGGCGGCATCACTCCGGGGTCGATGCCGCCGTTCTCGCGGAGCATCGCCGAAGAGGGCATCTTGATCGACCAGTTCAAACTCGTCGAGGGCGGCGTGCTGCGCGAGGCCGAACTGCTGGCGCTGCTGCGGGGGGGCCCTTATCCGGCGCGCAATCCGTCGCAGAACCTCGCCGACCTGGTCGCGCAGATCGCCGCCAATGAAAAAGGCGCCGAGGAACTGCGCGCCATGGTCCGGACCTACGGACGCGAAGGCGTGACGGCCTATATGCGTCACGTGCAGGACAACGCCGAGGAATCCGTGCGCCGCGTCATCACCGCACTGCGGGACGGGGAGTTCACGCTGCCGCTCGACAACGGCGCCAGGATCCAAGTCGCGGTGCGCGTGAACGCCGGCGCGCGCAGTGCCGTCATCGACTTTACCGGCACCAGCGCCGTGCTTGCGAACAATTTCAACGCGCCGCGCTCCATCACGACGGCCGCCGTACTGTACGTCTTCCGCACGCTGATCGACGACGAGATCCCGCTCAACGCCGGCTGTCTGCGGCCGCTCGAGATCATCGTGCCGGCTGGCTGCATGCTGAACCCGCGCGCGCCGGCGGCCGTCGTCGCCGGCAACGTGGAGACCTCGATGTGCGTGACCAATGCCTTGTACGGGGCGCTCGGCGAGATGGCGTCGAGCCAATGCACGATGAATAACTTCACGTTCGGCAACCAGCGGCTTCAATACTACGAGACCATTGCCGGCGGCTCCGGCGCGGGCCGCGGCTTCGACGGCGCCAGCGCCGTGCAGACGCATATGACGAATTCGCGGCTGACGGATCCGGAAGTGCTGGAATTGCGTTTCCCGGTGCGTCTGGATGCGTTCGAGATACGCGCAGGATCCGGCGGCGGCGGACGCTGGCGCGGTGGCGACGGCACGCTGCGGCGCATGCGCTTTCTGGAACCGATGACCGCCTCCATATTGAGCAACGGGCGGCGGCAAGGCGCTTTCGGCATGGCCGGCGGCGGCGGCGGCGCGCCCGGCGTGAACTGCCTCGAACGCGCCGACGGCCGGATCGAACCGCTGCAGCACCTCGCCCGGGTCGAGGTGCTGCCGGGCGACGTCTTCGTGATCCGCACGCCGGGCGGCGGCGGCTACGGCGCCAACTGAGACCGCAGGCGCGGCTGCCGCTGGCCGCTCAGCAAATGCCTGAAAAAGCCCGGGGTATGCACCATCCTGGAGGCATCCGAGGTGGGCACCAGGACGCTCATCAGCAGCGCTTTGGCGACCGCCACCGGCGAGCGGCGCAGAAAAAAGATCTGCGCAATCGGATTGGTGGTCGCCGCGTGCGTCAAGTGTCCCGCCAGCCCCATCGGGAAAACGATGCGTTTGACGCCCGTTCCCGCCCAATGCTGGATCAGAAAGGATCGCAAAGTCATCGTCAGGCTGAGCTTCGGATAGTCCTTGCGGTTGAATTGATACATGATCATGCTGCTGTCGGACTCGAGAAAACCGCTGCAATAACTGAGCAGCAGCCCCTCGGGACTGCGCAAGCTCGCGTGGAAGAACCCCGGTTTGGATGACGCGACCGTATCGAACGCTTCCACCAGGTCGCGCCGATAAGGCACCGGACGCGACAGCAGCGCGAGCTCAAAGCGCTCCTGTGCGCCGAGCGCGGCCGGGTCGCTGCTGATCTCGAAGCGCAGGCCGGCCTCCACGGCCTCCTTGTGGCGCGCCTTCATGTGCCGGCGATTGCTGTGGCCGAGCGTGTGCAGGAAGTCTTCGAAACTATCGCCCAACTCCAGAATGTCGCGCGTTTCATAGGGCATCGCCAGGGCGATGTAGCGGCCGGCCTGCACCGTGTGCAGCGTGCGGCCGCCGGCATCCGCGCTCGGCACGTCGCCGGCGATGAACAGATTCAGCGTATCGACCCTGAACTGCTTGGACAGCGTCTCGAGCGCCTTGGTCGCGACGCCCCAGAGTTCTGCGCGGCGATCCTCGCGCGCTTGATAGGCATACACGGTCGAGGCATCCACGTTGCGATAGCGGCGGCGGAAATAGAGCAATTCGTCGTTGTACTTGGCGACGAGTTCGGGGCAGCGCGCGCGGATCGCGGCGAACAGGAACCGCCCGTAGGCGGCCCAACAGTCGGGATGGCGGCCGGCCAATGCGCTGCCTCGCCCCGCGGGGCGCGGATCCGCCGGCGGCGGGCGATCCTGCACGGCCGCCGGGGCCGGTACGTAAGCGCCTAGGGGTCTGTCCGTATAACGCCGGCGCCGGCTGCGGATATGCTGGGGATCGGTATCCAACGCCGCACGCTCCCGGGATGCAGGCTGCGCGCGCAGCAACGAGGGTTGAAATTGATGCAAATCCGCCATTGCCGCAGGCTACCCCGGCGACGCGCTCCGGCAACTGATCTGGATCATTTTCCAGGCGGCCTCTGCCTGCCCCGCGAGGCGCGCCGCGGGCGTGCGCCCGATGCGTGACGCGCAGCGCGGCAACTGCTCCATGTGCGGATTGCACCGCGTCTGCTTTCCCGCGCGGGCCGCAAGGGGCGGCGAGCGCAGCGCGAATCTCTCCCTGATCCGTCGCCTGCGTGTCGGCAGCGGCCACATCCTGTACCACGCGGGCGAGCGGATCGAGTCCTTGTACATGGTGCGCAGCGGCTGCATCAAGGAAGTCGACGGCGTCGACGCCGCAGGGGAATCGATCGCCAATTTCTGCCTGCCGGGTGAACTGCTGACGGTGCAAAGCGCGGGCACCGCCTGCAGCCGCACGACCTGCCTTGCGGTGGAAGCCTCGTTCATCTGCGCCGTCCCGTGGCACATCGTCGAGCATGCCTACGCGAAGCTGCCGGCCGTGGCCGGTGAACTGATCGATCTGATCGCCGCGGCGGGCGCCGCGACCCGCGAGCTATTGACGATGGTCCGCGACAAGCCAGCGCTACAACGGGTCGCCGGATTCTCGTTGAACATGTGCGCGCGGATGCAGTCCCGCGGAGTGCCGGGTCGGGATTTCCGGCTCGGCATGAGCCGCGACGACATCGCCCGATATTTGGGCCTGCGCAGCGAGACCGTCAGCCGCTGCTTCTCGGAACTGGCGCGCCGCGGATTGATAGGCGTGCGCGCCAAACGCGTGCAGATCCTGGCGCCCGCGGAACTGCGCCATCTGTTTCGCGGCGAAACGCCGCTGCCTCAGGATTGACCGCCCGAGCGCCTCGCCCGGCAAATTCTGCAGGCGTTTCTAGCCACCGTCCCTAAGGATGAGCGCGCCGCTGCGCGGCCGCGTATTTCTCCCGGCGCCTGCGCATGGGTAATATTCGGCAATATACTTGTCGCCGCGGCCGACGCCGCGGGGTAATTGGACCATGCCGAATCCACTGTCGCCGAACCTCGAACCGGCCGTCCGCGGCGCGCGGGCGTGAACGCACGCCTACAGTTGGCACGGCAGACACTGCTCGGCGCCGCGCTCGCCGCGCTCGCCGCCTGCGCAGTCGGCCCGGATTTCCACCGACCCGCCGCGCCCGCAGGCACCTATGCGAGCCCCGTGTCGGTGTCCGCGGCGACCGCGGCCGATGCGCCGTCCCTGCGCTACGGAGCGCCGCTTGCCGCCGACTGGTACCGCCTGCTCGGCTGCCGCGCGCTCGATCAATGGGTGAAACTCGCGCTGCGCAACAACCCTGACCTGCAGTCGGCGCGGGCGAGCGTGAGCGAAGCGCGGGCGCGCTTGCGTGCCGCCGCGGGCGGCGCATACCCGAATTTGCAGGGACGGGCATTCGTCAACCGCGCGCATTTCAATCCCGGCGCGCTCGGCCTCGGAACCCAGGGGAGCGCGGGCGGCAACCTGTTCGCCGGGCTGCTGCAACTCTCCTACCACATCGACCTGTTCGGCCGGCTGGACCGGGACCTGGAGGCGCGCCGGGCGGCGGTGCAATACGCGCGCGACCAGGCGCTCAACACCTATGTCGGCTTGGTCAATCAAGTCGTGACCAGCGCGATCGACCTCGCGGCGGCGCAATCCTCGATCGATGCCACCGAAAAACTGCTGGATGCCGAGCGTCGCCGGCTGCGGCTCAGCCGCCTGCAGGAGACGGTCGGCACCATCGCGCGCGGCGAGACGCTGACGGCCAAGGCGCAGTGGCAGGGCACGCAAGCCACCCTGCCCGGCCTGCGGCAACGGCGCGCCGCCGCGGCCGCGGCGCTCGCAGCCTTACTCGGCGAGACGCCGTCGCAGCTTCAGGCGCCGGCGTTGCGCCTGGCGGATTTCACGATCCCGGCCACACTGCCGGTGTCGCTGCCGGCGCAGCTGGTGCAGCAACGCCCCGATGTTCTCGCCGCCGAACAACGACTGCACGAAACCAGCGCCGAAATCGGTGTGGCCGCCGCCGCGCGCCTGCCGTCGATCTCGCTGAGCGCCGACTACGGCAGTCTCAGCGACCGCGGCGCGGATTTCTTCAACGCGGGCAACGCGCTGTGGGCTCTCGGCGGCAACATCGCCGCGCCGCTGTTCGACGGCGGTAAGCTCGCGGCGCAACAGGATCAAGCCGAGGCCGCGTACCGACGGGCGAGCGCCGAGTATCGATCGACCGTGCTCGAGGCATTCTCGCAGGTGGCGACGGCGCTGCGCGCGCTCGCCAACGACGGCGCCGCGCTGCAAGCCCATGAGGCCGCGCTGCAAACGGCGCGGCAGGCGCTCGATCTGTCCTCTCGATTGCTCTCGGTCGGCACCGCCGACGCGCAGGCGGTCCTCGCGGCACGGCAGGAATACCGCCGCGAACTGTTGTCCCGCGTCGATGTCGAGGCGCGGCGTTTCACCGACCTCGCGATGTTGGTCCATGCATTGGGCGGCGGCTGGTGGAATGCGCCGCGGGATCCGCTTGCCCCTGAAGGAAAACCGCATGACTGAGCAAAATGCCGCCTCCGGCGCATCCGCGCAGAACGCCGACGGCAGGGAGCGGCGCAAGGGGGGGCGAATTCTGCCGATCGCGATCTTGGCGGCAGCGCTCGCGGCGATCGCCTGGGGACTGTATTGGTTCCTGGTCGCACGTTGGCACGTCACCACCGACGATGCCTATGTGCAGGGCGAAATGATCAATCTTGCGCCACAGGAGGCAGGGTCCGTCACCGCGGTCGACGTGGCTCTGACCCAGTACGTCAGACGGGGCGAAGTGCTGGTACGGCTCGACGATCAGGATGCCCAAATCGGGCTTGCGCGGGCGGAGGCGGATCTCGCGCAGACCGCGCGCAGCGTCGCCGCACTCTACCAGACGGCGCAGGCGGACCTTGCGCAGGTTGCCGCGCGCCGTGCGGAACTCGCCAAAGCGCGCTCCGATCTCGGCCGAGCCCAACGGCTGGCGCCGTCCCATGCGATCTCGAAACAGACGCTCGAGCATGCCGAGATTGCCGTGGCGCAGGCGCGCGCGGCCCTGCAGCAGGCGCTGCATCAACTGGACGCGGCGCGTATCGCCACTCACGGCACGGCCGCCGCCGATCACCCGCAGGTGCAACAGGCGGAAGCGAACCTGCGCAGCGCATGGCTGGCGCTCGCGCGTACCCGCATCCTTGCGCCGGCGTCGGGCTACGTCGCGCAGAAAAATGTCGCGGTCGGCGAGCAGGCGTCGACCGGCAGTCCGCTGCTCGCGATAGTGCCCCTGAACGATGTGTACGTCGACGCCAACTTCAAGGAAACGCAGCTCGGCGAACTGCGAATCGGCCAGCCGGCCGAACTCACCGCGGATCTGTACGGCTCCAAGGTCAGCTACCACGGCAAGGTGCTGGGTTTCTCCTCCGGCACCGGCGCTGCGTTTTCCGTGCTGCCGCCGCAGAACGCCTCTGGAAACTGGATAAAGATCATCCAGCGTCTGCCGGTGCGCATCGGGCTCGACCCGCGGGAACTGCGTGCGCATCCGCTGCTGCTGGGTCTGTCGATGCGCGTCGACGTCCTGATACGCGACACCGCGGGGCGGATGCTCTCGGAAAAACCCAGTTTCGACGGCAGGCGGCGCACCGAGGTCTACGCGATACAGGCGCAGGGGGCGAACGCGCTGATCCACAAGATCCTGTACCGCAACCTGCCGGCCGCCGGCGAGTACCCCGACCATTGAAGCGTTCGCCGCCGACGGCTCGAAGCAGATGACTCCTTCGGATCGCCCCGTCAATCCCTGGTTGATCGCGGTGGTCGTGGCGCTCGGCGCCTTCATGGAGGTGCTCGACATCTCCATCGCCAACGTCGCGCTGCCGCACATGGCCGGCGACCTCTCGGCGAGCAACAGCCAGGCGAGCTGGGTGCTGACCTCGTATCTGGTGACCAACGCCATCGTCATGCCGATCACCGGTTGGCTCGCCAATACCTTCGGTCGCAAACGCCTCTACTTGACCTGTATCGTCGGATTCACCGTCAGTTCCCTGCTCTGCGGCCTGGCGCCCAACCTCGCGACCCTGGTCGCGCTGCGCGCCGTGCAAGGCGCGAGCGGCGGCGGCCTGCAGCCGAGCGCACAGGCGATCCTCTCCGATACGTTTCCGCCGACCAAGCGCGGCATGGCGATGTCGCTGTACGGCATCGCGGTCGTCTTCGCACCGGCGATAGGTCCGACGCTCGGCGGCTGGATCACCGACAATTTCTCCTGGCGCTGGGTGTTCCTGATCAACGTACCGGTGGGCATCGTGGTCTTCTCGCTGATCGCCGCGCTGGTGAGGGACCCGAAACGCATGACCGAGGCGCGCGGCAAGGCGCGCGCCTCCGGCGGCATCAGCTTCGACAGCATCGGCTTTTCGCTGGTGGCGCTCGCGCTCGGCTGCCTGCAGATCGTCCTGGATCGCGGTCAGCAGGACGATTGGCTCAATTCGCCGATGATCAGCACGCTGATCGCGATCTCGGCTTGCGCGTTCATCGCCATGATCTTCTGGGAATTACGCCGCCAAAACCCGATCATCGACTTGCGGCTGTATCGCGACCGCGGCTTCGCCGTCTCCAATTTCCTGATGCTGATGCTCGGTTTCATGCTGCTCGGTTCGACCTATCTGATCCCGGCGTTCGTGCAGTCGCTGCTCGGCTATACCGCGACCGATGCGGGACTGGTGATCACACCCGGCGGCTTCGTGATCATGTTGATGATGCCGATCGTCGGCCGCCTCTCCGGCCGCATGGATTTGCGCCTGATGATCCTCTGCGGCTTCCTGATCACGGGCCTCGCCACTTACCACATGACCAGTTTCTATCTGGGCGTCGACTACACGACGATCATGCTGGCCCGCGCCGGCCAGGCGCTGGGAATGGCATTCCTGTTCATCCCGATCAATACGCTCGCCTTCGCCGAGATGAGCGGTGCGCAGACCAGCAACGCCTCGGGCCTGATCAACCTGGCGCGCAACCTCGGCGGCAGCATCGGCATCTCGGTGGTATCGACGCTCGTGTCGCGACGCGAGCGGTTTCACCAGACGATCATCACCGCGCACTTGACCGACTACAGCCCCGCGGCGCGCAGCTTCCTGCACTTTACGGCGCAGCATTTCATCGCCGCGGGCCGTCCGCTGCTCGCCGCGCGCAGCGCTTTGGCGGCCCTCTACCGGCAGGTGCAGCTGCAGGCGCAACTGCAGGGCTACCTGGACGTCATGAAACTCTTCGCCGTGCTGTTCCTTGCGCTGATCCCGCTGCTGCTGCTGCTGAAAAAGGGGCGCGTCAGCGACGCCGGGCACGCGCCCGCGCATTGAATTGCGGCCGTCAAGACGGACGGCCGCCGGCTTCGGCCGCGGGCCCCGCTTTCGCATATCCGCCGCTGCGGAAGAAGACGATGCCGGCCGCCAGTCCGCCGATACCGACGAGCTTGGTCGTGGTATTGAAAGTCAAGATCGCGTAGACGCCGAGTGCGAACAGCAGCGCCGCGCTCAGCGCCGGTACCAGTGCGTAATGCACGAAGGTCGCGGCGGACTCCTTGAAGCTGTGCCGGTATGACCAGGCGCAGACCAGTCCCGCCAAACCGTAATAGTACGAGACCTGCACCGCGATCGCGTTGACGGAATCGGCCAGGATCGTCGCGATCGACGGCATGAAGCTCGAGGCGAAAATCACCGCCAGGCCGAGGCCGAGCAGTAGGTACATCGCCCGCACCGGCGTCACGGTCCTTTCGTGCACGTGGCCGAAACGGCCAGGCAGGGCGCCGTCCCGGCCCATGGCGAACATCGTCCGCGAAAACTGCAGCATCGTCGTTTCCAGCGTCGCGATGCTGGAGAGGATCAGGGCGAGCGCCGCCGCGTAGCCGCCCGCCTTGCCGAGACCCGCGGCGACGGCGACGTGATAGATGAGATTGTCGGAGAATGCCGCCGCGGTGCCGAGCGGGAAGAGCATCAGCGTCGCCACGCTGAAGGCCACGAACGAGGCGATCGCCACGAATACGCTGAGGAATCCGCCCTGGCCCGCGGCGTTCGGCGGATCTCCCTTGGTCTCCTCGGCGAGATTGGCCGTCACGTCCCAGCCCCAATATAGAAACACGACGATCAGCGAGGAGGCCGCGAAAGCGCCCGGCCGGTAATGAAAACCGAACCAGGACCAGGAGAACGGCGTGACCGCGCCGGCGATCCCGGTGTGCACGAACGCCGCGATCGAAATGCCGAACAGGATCAACAGTTCGATCGAACTCATGACGACCTGGAGTTTGCTGGTGATCTCTATGCCGGCGATCAGCACCAGCCCAATGGCGAGAAACCATACGGCGCCGATGCAGGTGGTCAGCACCACGTGGTCCGCGAGAGCCGGGTCGAACAGGTCGATCGTCGCCGTGCCGAGCGGCACGCTGCCCGTGACCATGAAGACCATCGAGGCGATCAGCAGCGCCCAGCCTGAGAAGTAACCGAAGAATTTACCGAAGCCGATCTTGGTCCACTCATAAGCGGCGCCGGCGTTCGGCATTTTCTTGTTCAAGCCCTTGTAGGCCGCGGCGATGCCGAGCATCGGCAGCGCGAAAACCAGCACCGCGTTCGGCGCGGCGAATCCGGCGGTCGCGAGCAAGCCGGCGATCGCCACCGAGATCGAAAATCCCGGGGCGCTCCCCGCCACCCCCATGATGATCGACTCGAAAAACGACAGCGAGTCGGCCTTCAATTTCGTGCTCATGCGTGCCTCGACGTAGTGCGCCAACGGCTACAGGTAGAAATCATGTTCCGCGGGGAGGATCTCCTGCATCAACGCCGCGCATTCCTTGCGTTTGAGCTCACAGAACAATTCGAGAAAGCGCTGCGGCAAATATTGCGCGAGCTCGGCGGACTTGGCGGTGCGCTCCAGCGCGGCGGACAGGCCGCGCGTCTGGCCGGCTTCGACATCGCCCCCGACGCGCCCCGCGGCGGGCGCCGTCGGGCTGAGCTCGCGGCCGATGCCGTGCAGGATTGCCGCGAGGACCACCGCGAGCACGAGGTGCGGGCTCGCATCGGCGCCGGCGACGCGATGTTCGATGCGCCGCGCCGCAGCCGCCGACGCCGGCACGCGAAAGGCGACGCTGCGGTTGTTGTATCCCCAATCCCGGCTGCGCGGCACGAACGGCCCGAGAAACCGCCGGTGCGAATTGAAATTCGGCGCGCAAATGCCGAGCGAGTCGTCCATCAGCGCCTGCATGCCGGCGACCGCCTGCTGCAGCAGCCGTTCGCCGCCCGCGGCGCCGAAGCGGTTTTCGCCTTGCTCGTCGACGATGCTGACGTGCACGTGCAAGCCGCTGCCGGGTTGATCGGCAAACGGCTTCGCCATGAACGTCGCCTGCAACCCCATCGACATTGCCACGCCTTTGACGATGCGCTTCAGAAGCACCGCGTGGTCGGCGGCGCGCAGCGGATCGGCGACGTGGCGCAGATTGATCTCGAATTGGCCGATGCCGTATTCGGCCACGGCGCCGCACAGCGCCACGCCTTGCGCCGCCGCCGCATGATTGACCTTATCGAGGAACGCGGCATTGGCCTCGACGGCATCCATCGACAGGTTGGCGGCACGGCGCGGCGCAGCCGCTTTCGCCGAGCTGGCGGCGAGCGCGATCCGCCCGTCGGCGCCGCGGCGCGGATCGATCAGATAAAATTCCAATTCGCAGGCAAGCAGCGGATGGATGCCGGCATCGCGGCATCCGCGCACGACCTCGGCGAGCACGCGCCGCGGATCGAACCATAGCGGGCGCCGCGATTCGATGTCGCGCATCTCGCACAAAACCTGCGCGGTCGGCGAATGCGTCCATGGCGCAAGACACAGGCTGCCGGCAATCGGCAGGGCCACGCCGTCGGGATCGCCGTCGGAGCCGCCCATGCCTTGGACGTTGTGACCGAGGCCGCGGCAATCGGCGAACAAGGCGCTCGCCGAGAATTGCACGCCGTCGGCGTAGACCGCGGCGGCATCCGCCGCCGGCACGCGCTTGCCCAAGGTGTTGCCGTTGACGTCGATGACGAACGCATCGAGCGCCGCGACCTGCGGATGCAACCGCAGGAACCGGGCCCATTCCGCGGCCGGCGCAGCGGCGGCGATTTCACTGTGCGCGCTCGGCGCTCCTGTCATGATCGGCTCCTTGTCACAGGCGGTCGCGCAGCGCATACCAGAGCATCGCGGCGACCAGGGTGGGCCAACGCAGGGCCGGGCCGCCCGGGAATGCGGGCACCGGAACACGCGCAAGCAAATTGAAATGCGCGCGTTCCCCGGCGATCGCGTCGGCGAGTATCTTGCCGCAGTAGGGCGCGAGCACGACGCCGAGACCGGAAAAGCCGCTGGCGTTGAAGAAGCCGGGGCCGATTTCACGCACGAACGGCATTCGCGTCGGCGTGATCGCGAGCGTCCCGCCCCAGCCGAATTCGAAGCGTACCGAGGCCAGCTGCGGAAAGACCCGCAGTGCGTGCTTGCGCACGAACGCCGCGATGTCCGCGGGGAATCGGTATCCATAGGTCTCGCCGCCGCCGAACAGCAAACGCTGGTCGGCGCTGATGCGGTAGTAGTTGACGACGAAGCGCGAGTCGGCCACGGCGATGCCGTCGCGGATCAGGCCGCGGGCGCGCTCTTCGCCCAGCGGTTCGGTCGCGGCGATGAAGTTGTTGATCGGCATGACGCGCCGCTCGACCGCCGGGGAGACGCCGCGCAGATAGCCGTTGCAGGCCAATATCACCTGATTCGCCCGCACCCGCGCGTTGCGCGTGCGCACCAGCCAGTCGCTGCCCGAACGCGTCACGGCGAGCACCTCGGAACTCTCGTGCAGGCGCGCGCCGTGGCTCTGCGCCGCGCGCGCCAAGCCGAGGGCGTAGTTCAGCGGATGCAGATGTCCGCCTCTTGCGTCGAATGAGCCGCCGAAGTAGCTGTCGGTCGCCACCATCTCGCGCACTTGCGCGCGATCGACGCTGCGAATCTGCGTGTAGCCGTAGCGCTCGCGCAAATGCTCGACACGGCGGCGGCTGTCGACGTTGCAACTTTGCTTATGATCGGCGTGCAGCAGGCCAGGGCGGAACTCGCACTGGATGCGGTAGCTGTCGATCAGCGTATCCAGATAAGCGCGCGCATCGAGCGCCAACTCCCAGAGCCGCCGGGCATCCGCCGCGCCCACGTGCTTTTCGAGCCATTCCTGGTCGCGGCGCAGTCCGACGTGCGCCTGGCCGCCGTTTCTCCCGGATGCGCCCCACCCAAGCAGGGATTGTTCCAGGAGAACGACATCGATGCCGCGTCTCGCCAGGTGCAGGGCGGCTGACAGCCCCGTGAAGCCGCCGCCGATCACGCAGACGTGCGCGGCGCAATCCGCGTCGAGCGAAGGCGCAGCCGCCTGCTCAATCGCGGTCGCCGCGTAATACGAGGGGGCGTGCCGGGAACAGGGAGCAAGCGCGTTTTGGCGACGGTGTGTCGACATGTGTGATCACAGAATTTCTGGGTCAGGATACACGAATGGACGGCCGCGGCCAATGCGCCGCGGCTCGCGGCCGAAGCCGCTGCCGCCGATCAATCCCATGCCGTCGCGGATGTCGGCGAGCAGCGCGCGGTGCAATTTACCCGCATCGCGCGCGGCGATCGCGCGAATCGCGCGTTCGTGCTGGTCGACGAGGTTCGCGGTGCCGACGCGGCCGTAGACCACGCGCATGTACGGGCCGAACTGCAGCCAGAGGATTTCGATCAGCCGGTTCAGAATGCCGCGCGGCTGCGCGTCGTAGATCAGGAAATGGAAATCGAAGTTGCCTTGCATGTAGGCGTTCAAATCCCCGTGGATGATCGCATCGCCGATCGCATCGTCGACCCGCTTCAATCGGCTCAGGCGTCTGGCATCGATGTACGGCAGGGCGCGTACCGCCGCCTCCGGCTCCAACAGCTCGCGGCACCGCAACAGCTCCTTGAAGCGCTCCTCGGTCATCGTCGGCACGACGATTTTCCTCTTGGAGCGGATCTGCACGGCGCCTTCCGCCGCGAGCCGGCTGAGCGCCTCGCGGACCGGAGTCTGACTGACGCCCATTTCCTCGGCCAGGCGGCGCGTCGACAGCGCACTGCCCGGCGTCACCTTGCCGCTGATGAAGCGGCGCGACAGTTCATCGTGCACGTCGCTGTGCAGCGGCGCGGCCGGCGCAAGCGGCGGCGGCGCTTTAGGCCGCTTCGAGGACACGCAATTGCGCTTCGACCTCGCGCAGCGAACGGTCGATGGTGGCGACCAGCCGGTCGATTTGCGCGTGGCTGACGATCAACGGCGGGCAGAAAACGATCGAGTCGCGGACCGCCCGCACCATCAGTCCGTTGCGGATGCAGGCATCCCGCACGAGCGGGCCGGCATGGCCTTCCTTGCCGCCGAATCGCAGGTTCGTCCCCCGGCGCGCGACGATCTCCACCGCGCCGATCAGGCCGAGGGAGCGCGCCTCGCCGACCAGCGGATTGGCCGCGAGCGCGGCGAGCGCCTTGGTCAGATAGGGTCCCGTATCCTCGGCGACACGCTCGACCAGATGCTCGCGCGCAATGATCTCGAGGTTGCAGAGCGCGACCGCCGCCGCCGTGGGATGGCCGGAGTAGGTATATCCATGGATGAATTCCCCGCCCTTCTCCTTCAGAAGCGCGACGATCGGCGCCGCCACGGCGGTCGCCGATATCGGCAGATAGCCGGAAGAGAGACCCTTCGCCATCGAAACGATATCGGGCTTGATGCCGAAATGCTGGAACCCGAACCAGCGCCCGAGGCGGCCGAAGCCGCAGATGACCTCGTCGACGATCAGCAATATGCCGTACTTGCGGCACACCGCTTCCACACTCTTCCAGTAGCCGGGGGGCGGAATGATGACGCCGCCGGCGCCCTGCACCGGTTCGCCGATGAAAGCGGCGACATTCTCCGCGCCGACCTGAATAATGCGCGCCTCGACGGCGGCCGCGGCGCGCGCGCCGAAGCTCTCCGGGTCCTCGCCGAATCCGTCGCCGAACCAATACGGCTGCATCACGTGTTCGATGCCCGGAATCGGCAGGTTGCCCTGCGCGTGCATCTGCTTCATGCCGCCGAGACTCGCGCCGGCCACGGTCGAGCCGTGGTAGGCGTTCCAGCGGCTGATGAAGATCTGCCGCTTCGGTTCGCCGCGCAGCGTCCAGTAATGACGCGCCAAGCGCAACGCGGTGTCGTTGGCTTCCGAGCCAGAGCTGTTGAAAAATACGTGCGTGAGGTCCGCGCCGAGGCGCGCGGACAGCTCCGCGGCGAGCCGGATCGCGGGCTCGTTCGCGGTCTTGAAAAACGTGTTGTAGAACGGCAATTCCAGCATCTGCCGGTACGCGGCCTGCGCGAGTTCCTCGCGTCCGTAACCGACGTTGACGCACCACAGGCCGGCCATGCCGTCGAGCAGCCGATTGCCCTCGGCGTCCTCGATCGTGCAGCCCTGTGCACGGACGATGATGCGGCTGCCGCCCTGCTGCTGCTGTACTTTATAGTCGCTCTGCGCGGGCAAATGATGCGCCAAATCCATGCGGCGGAGTTCCGCCGTGCGGGTCGCGGACATGGGTGTGCTCATGGCATTTTTCCTATGGGCAAGACCATCGGGCGGACCCCAAATTACAGCCGTCCGCCGCAATCGTCAAGAATCTGTGATGGCAGATCGCCGCGGCAGCCGCCGCGCCGCCGGAGCGCTAGCCGCTCGGCCACTGTTCGAGGGTCGCGACCAGGCTCGTCAAGAACGCGTTCGCCTGAAAAGCATCGATCGCCCGATGATCGATCGTCAAGGTCACGTAGCACATGGAACGTACGGCGATCGCCTCGGCGCCGCCGCTCTGCAGGACGCAAACTCGGCGTTCGACTTTGCCGACGCCGAGAATCGCCACCTGCGGCTGATTGATCACGATGGGCGCGGCGAGCAGGCTGCCGCTCACGCCATGATTCGATATTGTGAAGGTACCGCCCTGCACGTCCGCCGGCAGGAGCGTGCCGGCGCGCGCCGCGGCCACCAATCGGCCGAGGCGCAGCGCGATGCCGAATAAATCCAATTCCTGCGCGCGCTTCAGCACCGGTACGATGAGCCCTTCCTTGCCGAGCGCCGTTCCCACGCCGATATTCACGTCGGCGTGCAGCTCGAGTGCATCCTCGTGAAAAGTCGCGTTGACCTGCGGATGGTCGCGCAGCGCGCGGGCGCAGGCGGCAATGAAATATGCCGTCAACGTCGGCCGCGCACCGCGCCGCTCCAAGTCGCCGCCATGGCGGGCGCGATGCGCCAGCACCTGGCTTAGGTCCGCCTGGAAAATCGTGGTGACGTGCGGCGCCTCGGCAAGGCTGCGCAGCATGCGTTCGGCAATGCGTCGGCGGATCGGCGAGTGCGGCAGCCGTTCGCCCATGCGCCCCTCGCGACCGGCCGCCGGCAGCGGCGGCGCGGCGAGCGGTTCGCCGCGGGCACCAGCGGCGGTGGCGCGGCGCACGACATCGTCCGCCGTGATCCGCCCGTCGCGTCCGCTGCCGGCAAGATCGTTCGCCGACAGCCCGTGTTCGGCCAGCAGGCGGCGCACCGACGGGCTCAGGCGCCGATGGCCGCGCGGCTGCGCAGCGACGAGCGGCTGCGAGTCGACGGGCGGCTGCGCAGCGACGAGCGGCTGCGAGTCGACGGGCGGCTGCGCGGCGACCGGCGGGAATTGCGTCTCGCGCACGCGGCCGAGCGCTTGGCCGGGCAGCACCTGCTCGTCCTCGGCTTTCAATATTTCCGTCAACTCGCCGCTGACCGGCGAGGCTATCTCCACCGTCACCTTGTCGGTTTCCAGCTCCAACAGCGGCTCGTCCTTGCGCACCGCATCGCCGACGCTCTTCCCCCACTTCAATACGGTCGCCTTGCTGCCCTCCTCGTTCATCGGCGCAACGACGTCGACTACGGCGGCCATGATCAAATCGCCGCCAACGCCGCCAGCGCCGCCGCAATGGCGGCGACGCTCGGCAGCACGGCGTCGAGCAGCACCGGGCTATGCGGACTCGGCACGTCCGGCATCGTCAGGCGCTCGATCGGCGCATCGAGATCGAAGAACGCCTCTTTCGCGAGCACCGCGGCGATTTCCGCGCCGAACCCCGCGGTCAGCGTATCTTCGTGGACGATCAGGCAACGCCGCGTCTTGCGTACCGAGGCCAGGACGGCGTCGCGGTCCCACGGCGACAGCGTGCGCAAGTCCAGCAGGTCGGCTGAAATGCGCGCCGCGTCGATCGCCTGTTCGCAACGCTCGACCATCGCGCCCCAGGTGACGACGGTCGCGGACGTGCCGGTGCGCAAGCGGCTCGCCCTGCCGAAAGGCAGGACGTAGTCGTCGCCGGGATAGGGGCGGCGCGCCGAGCTGCCGTCGAGCAAGGAGCGATGCTCGAAGAATATCGTCGGGTCGTTGCCGCGCAGCGCGGCGCGCAGCAGGCCCACGGCATCTTCGGCGTTCGAGGGCATGGCGACGCGCCAACCGAGGCCGTGCAGCCACTGCACCTCGTTCGACTGGCTGTGCCACGGGTCACCGCACTTGAAGAATCCGCCGGGAATGCGCACCACCATCGGTGCGGCGAACCGGTTGGCGGTCCGCCAGCGCATCGTGCCGCAATCGTTGAGCTGCTCGGCGGCCGGATCGGCGTACTTGCGGAACTGGATCTCCGGCACCGGCAGCAGCCCGGCCGCCGCGAGACCCACGGCGCGGCCGATGATTCCCTCCTCGGAGAGGCTGGTGTCGAAGACGCGCGCCGCGCCGAATTTCTCCTGCAAGCCGATCGTCGCCGCGTGCACGCCGCCCTTGGTGCCGACGTCCTCGCCGAAGACCAGCATGCGCGGGTTGACGGCGAGTTCGTGCGCGAGCGTGCGGCGCACCGCGGTCAACAGATTGATGCGCGGCCCTTCGCCGTCGGCCCGCGAGCCGCCCGCGGGCGGCGCGGCGCCGTCCGCCCAGATACCGCCTTGCGTCTGGATTTCCGGCGAGCCGTCGGCGCCGCGCTCGCAGTAAAGATGCCTGCGCACGAGGTGCGGGTCGGGCGCCGGCAATTGCTCGACACGTGCGAGTGCCTCGTCGACCCGCACCCGTGCCGCGCGGATCTCGGCCTCCCAGTCGCTCGCCGACATGAACGCCGGCACCAACTGGGCGCGCAGTCGCGTCAATGGATCGCGCGCTCGTTCGCATTCGATCGTCGCCGCGCTCTTGTAGGCTTGCGTATCCTGACCGGAATGGCCGGCGAGGCGCGGCACCTCGAGGCGCAGCAATGCGGGTCCGCCGCCGCCGCGCACGCCCTGCACCGCATCTTCGATCAGCGCCGCGGCGGCGCGCGGATCGGAGCCGTCGCCGTCGAGGACTCGCAAGCCGCGAAACGCCGCAAGATTGCGCGCGATGTTGCCGCCGGGCGTCTGCCGCTGCGAGGGCACGGAGATGCCGTAGCCATTGTCCTCTATGAAGAACAGCAGTGGCAGCCGCTCGGTGGTCGCGATGTTGAGCGCCGCCCAAAAACCGTTGGTGGCAACCGACGCATCGCCGCCGTGCGCCACCGCGATGCTCTGCGCGCAAGCGGCGTCCGCCAGCATCGCCTGCCGATAGCGCAAGGCCTGGGCCCAGCCCACGGCCGGCGTGTATTGAGCGCCGACTCCGCCGCAAACCGGCAGTACGCAGGCTGACTGTTTACGCGGCAAATTGAAGACGACGCCGATATCACGGCCGTCGCTCATGCCGCCGCGGCGCATCATCGACGATGCCAGGGCCTCATCGAGCGGCAATCCCAAGCTCAACAACAGCGGCCGCGAGCGGTAATACGCGCCCACCGCGTCGCGCACGCCGGTCAACTGCCTACCGAGCAGCACTTGCGTCAATTCATGTCCGCGGGCGGAGAACTGGTAGAGGACTCTGCGCTCGGGAAGCAGGCGCGCTTCCTCGAGATCGTCGAGGGCGCGCGACACCGCGACCTGCCGAAGTACGGAACGCCAATCCGCAACGACGCGGCGGCGCGCTCGCTCTAGTTCCACCTCGGTCGCGGCCATCGTTCCCCCGGGGAGCAATACTGCGGCTCCACACTAGCCCCGCGTCGCCCAGATAAATCGCCAATTTCCGCTATTAATTATATAATAATTGGCGAACTTCACTAATATGGCGCTCTTGGAGAGCGGAATATGCAGATCGACCGGTTCGATGCGCGCATCTTGTCAGCACTGCAGCAGGACGGCCGCCTGACCGTGGTTGAACTCGCCGACTCGGTCGGCTTGTCGCCCACGCCCTGCGCCCGCCGCATCAAAGCCTTGGAAGCCGCGCGCGTCATCGAGGGATACGCGGCCGTGCTCAATCCGACCGGCATCGGCCTCGGCGTGCTCGCGCTCGTGCAAGTCAAGCTCACCCTGCACACCGATGAGACGGTGGCGCGCTTCGAGCGCGATATAGAGCTGCTCGACGAAGTGACCAACTGCTACGCCGTCACGGGCGCGTACGATTTTCTGCTGCAGGTCTATGCCGGCGACCTCGACGCGCTGAGCAACGTGGTGCTGAAGAAACTCTTGCGCATTCCGCATCTGCGGGACTTGCAGTCGAGCGTCGTGTTGGCGACCGTGAAGCGCTCCGGCCGGCTGCCGCTCTCGCACTTGCCGCAGACCGCAGGCGAACCGCCGCCGGTCGGCGGCGGCAAACGCGCGAGGCGTTGAGCCCGTAGTCGATTCACGGCACCAAACGGCTTGCCGCTTGTCACAGGCAGGGTACCGGCGACGCCGCATGGCGCCCGGCCGACGCGGGACGATGCAATGGCGCCGCAGGGTTTAATTCGCCAATTACCGATAGGAACGGATCCGATGCACAAGCGACGAGTCGTCCCGTGGGGCGCTGCAATCATCCTCGCATGGGCCGCCGCCGCCGCGGCCACCTCCACGGCCGCCGCCACGGCGGCGGGCGGCGATGAGGTCACCCGCGCCACCCTCGAGAACGGCCTGCGCGTGCTCATCGTGCGCGACACGCTGGCGCCGGTGGTGACCACCGAGATCAACTACCTCGCGGGCTCCGACGAAGTGCCGGATGCCTTTCCGGGAACCGCTCACGCCGTGGAGCACATGATGTTTCGCGGCAGTCCGGGATTGTCCAAGGATCAGCTGTCGGCGCTCGCCGCCAACATGGGCGGCGCGTTCAACGCCGACACCACGCAGAGCGTGACGCAATACTACTTCGCGGCGCCCGCAGAGGATCTCGGCGTGGCTCTGCATCTGGAGAGCCTGCGCATGCGCGGCGCGGACATGAAGGCCGCGCAATGGGCGAAGGAACGCGGCGCCATCGAACAGGAAGTGTCCCGCGACCTGTCCGATCCGTCCTACAAATTCTACGAAGAGCTGCAGGCGCAGTTATTCGCGGGCACGCCGTACGCGCACACGCCGCTCGGCACGCGCGCATCGTTCGATGCGACCACCGCGGCGATGCTGAAACGGTTCTACGATCGCTGGTACGCGCCGAACAATGCGATCCTGGTGATCGCCGGCGACGTCGACCCGCGAGCGGCGCTCGACCAAGTCAAACGCGAGTTCGGCAGCATCCCGCGCAAGCCCATTGCGGCGCGCCCGGCGTTCGACTTCCAACCGGTGACGGCGAAGACCGTGAAACTGCCGACCGACAGCCCGTACGGTTCGGTGTATCTCGCCTGGCGCATGCCGGGCTTGAAATCCGCCGATTACGCGACGGCGCTGGTGCTCAGCGAAGCGCTCGGTTCGCAGCGCGCGGCACTTTACGGCATGGGCATGAATGGCGCCGCGCTGTACGGCGGTTTCTTCGATCAGGCCATGCCCGAGGCCGGCGTCGGCATGGCCGTCGGCATCTTCGCGCGCGGCGCCGATCCCAAGCCGGTGCTCGTGCGCATGCGGGCGATTCTGGCCGCCGCCGCCGCCAAAGGCGTCGATCCGGCGCTGATCGCCGCGGCCAAGCGCAACGCCGTCGCCGCGCTCGAGTTCCAGAAGAATTCGCTCGACGGACTCGCCAACGCATGGTCGCAGGCGCTCGCCTTCCAGGGGCTGGATTCGCCCGGCGAGATCAAGCAGGCGATCGAAGCGGTGACGCCGCGAGCGGTGGACGCGCTTGCCAGGTCGACGTTCGACCCGGCACACGCGATCAGCGCCGTCCTCACCCCGCAGAGCTCCGGCAAACCGGTGGCCGGCAAGGGATTCGGCGGTGCCGAGAGTTTCGCCTCGAGCCCGGAGAAGCCGGTGCAGCTGCCGGCTTGGGCCGCGCGCTCGTTCGCCACGCTGCGTGTGCCGCATTCCGATCTCAGGCCGACCTCCTATACCTTGGCAAACGGCTTGCGACTGATCGTGCAGCCCGAATCGATCAGCGACACGGTGCAGGTATTCGGCGGCATCAAGATCAACGAGGACCTGCAGGCGCCTACCGGCGAGGAAGGCGTGGCGGGCGTGCTCGACGCCCTGTTCCCGTTCGGCACCACGAGCCTCGATCGCCTGCAGTTTCAACGGGCGCTCGACTCCATCAGCGCGCAGGCGACCGCCGGCGCCAGCTTCTCGCTCGCGGTGCCGTCGGCGCATTTTGCGCAAGGCATGAGGCTGCTCGCCGACAACGAGTTGCACCCGGCGCTGCCGACGCACGCGTTCGCGGTCGTACGCAGGCAGCAAGCAGGCTTGGTCGCGGGGCAGATTCAGTCGCCGGACTTCCTCGTACAACTCGGACTTTCCAAAGCCCTGCTGCCGGCGGGCGATCCACAGTTGCGCTACGCCAAGCCGCAGAATGTCAGGGGACTCAGCCTGCCCCAGGTGAAGCGCTATTACGCGCGGGCGTTCCGCCCCGACATGACGACGATCGTCGTCGTCGGCAAGGTCGATCCGGCGCAGGCGAAGAAGGTCGTGGAGGACGCCTTCGGCGGCTGGCAGAATCATGGCGCCAAGCCCGACGTGCACTACGCCGCGGTTCCGCCGAACCGCCCCGGGCATCTGTACGTGCCCGACAACAGCGCGACGCAGGACGGCGTGCAGATGAAACAAACGATCGACGTCGGCCGCGACGATGCGGCGCGCTTCGCCTTGACTCTCGGCAACCAGGTGCTGGGCGGCGGCTTCTACGCCTCCCGCCTGTACCGCGACTTGCGCGACAAAACGGGGCTGGTCTACACGGTCGGCACCCGCTTCGACCTGGGCAAGCGCCGCAGCACCTACACGGTGTCCTTCGGCGCAGACCCTGGCAACGTGGCGGCGGCCAGCGCGATCGTCGTCAAGGACCTGTCGCAGATGCAGCGCGAACCGGTATCGGCGAGCGACCTTGCGCGCGCCAAGGGCATCCTGCTGCGGCGCATCCCGCTCGGCGAATCGAGCTTCGATGCGATCGGCGGTCAACTGCTGCAGCTCTCCATGGAGGGCAAACCGCTGGACGAGGCGACGATCGCCGGCCGGCGAACCCTGCAGCTGACCGCGGCGCAAATTCAGCAGGCCTACGCCGGCCACATTCGCCCGCAGGACTTCGTCACCGCGGTCAAGGGACCGGCGCCGACCGATTAAGCCCTGGCCGCCGGCGCGGGTTCGGCCGCCGGCGCAAGTTCGGCCGCCGGCGTCGAAAATAAAGTTGGTCGGCATCGTCCATGCATATACCATCAACGCTTTTCGCCGCCCGGGCGGCGCGAAGAGCTGCACCCAACAGGAGAGCATGATGACCGCTACCCCCTCGCCGATGCGCTCGCTGGCATTGCTGCTGGCAGTTTTCTGTTGCGCAGCGGTCGCCGCCGACAAACCGGCCGCCGACAAAATGGCCGCGGACAAAACGGTCGCGGAAAAGCCGAAGGACGTCTTTCATCATCTGAAGTTCCGCGACCTCGGCCCGGCGATTGCCGGCGGCCGCGTCACCGCGGTCGTCGGCATTGCGGGCAATCCGCGGGTCTACTACGTGGGCGCGGCCGGCGGCGGCATCTTCAAGACCACCGACGGCGGCCTGCACTGGCAGGCGATGTTCAAGCACGAGGCCACGAGCTCGATCGGCGCGATCGCGCTCGCGCCCTCCAACCCGAATCTGGTATGGGTAGGCACCGGCGAAGCGAACATTCGCAACGACGTCATTGCGGGCGCCGGCGTCTATCTGTCGACCGACGCCGGACGGACCTGGAAGCGCATGGGACTCAAGGACGTCGGTCAGATCGGCCGCATCGTGGTCGATCCGCATGACGCGAACCACGTGCTGGTCGCCGCCATGGGCGATGAGTGGGGCGTGAGCCCCCACCGCGGCGTCTACGTGACCGAAGACGGCGGCAAGACCTGGCGCAAGACGCTGTTCGTGAACGATCAAACCGGCGCCATCGACGTCGCGATGCAGCCGGGCAATGGGCAAGTGGTATTCGCCGCGACTTGGCAAGCCTCGCGCCGGCCGTGGATCCTGCACGACGGCGGTCCGGGTTCCGGCATCTGGCGCTCGACCGACGGCGGCGCAAGCTGGCGGCGATTGCACGAGGGACTGCCGGACTCGCCGATCGGGCGCATCGGTCTTGCGATCGCGCCGAGCGATCCCGAGCGCATCTATGCGCTGCTCGAGGCGCCGATCGGCAAGGGCGCTCTTTTCGTCTCCGGCGATCTCGGCAAGCACTGGCAGAAAGTTTCCGATAACCACGCACTCAACGTTCGCGGCTTCTACTTCACGACGCTCACCGTGGCGCCCGACAATCCCGAGCGCGTCTATTTTCTCGGCTTTCAGCTGCTGCAGTCCGATGACGGCGGCAAGAGCGTGCACGTCATCGATGGCGACGTGCATGTCGATCATCACGCGATGTGGATCGACCCGACCAATCCGCAACGCATGATTCAGGGCAATGACGGCGGCGCCTACCTGTCGTTCGACGCCGGCAAGACCTGGCGCTTCCTCGACGGCATGCCGATCGAGCAGAGCTACATGGTCGCGGCCGACAACCGCACCCCGTACGATCTGTGCACCGGCCTGCAGGACAACAGCGGCTGGTGCGGGCCTTCATCGTCGCTCGCCGACAAGGTCGTCTCGGGCAACGACTGGTACACGGTGATTGGCGGCGACGGCGAATACGCCGTGCCGGCGCCGTCGAACGCCGACGTGATCTACGCCGACGCCGAGGACGGAGCCATCGAGCGCTTCGATCGCAAGACCAAGCACAGCACGTTCATCATGCCGTACCTACACGGTCCGGGCTTCATCAACGACCTACCGACCTCGCAGCAGAAGATCCGCTTCAACTGGACGCCGCCGATCGACGTCGATCCGAATGACGCCGACACGGTCTATATCGGCGGCAATGAGCTTTTGAAATCGGTCGATGGCGGCCTGAATTGGCGGATCATCAGCCCGGACCTGACGCGCAACGACAAAACCAAGCAAAAACTCTCCGGCGGTCCGATAAATTACGATTTGTCCGGCGCCGAGACCTACGATACGTTGCTGTCGATCGACGTCGCGCGCAGCAATCCCGCGGTGATCTGGACCGGCAGCGACGACGGCGTGGTATCGCTCACCCGCGACGGCGGCAAGACCTGGAAGAAGGTCACGCCGGGCGGCGCGCCGCAATGGGCGCGCGTCTACCAGATCGACGTCTCGCCGACGGATCCCGGCGTCGCCTATGCCGCTTTCGATGCGCATGAATTGGACAACGCCAAGCCGTACGCCTACGCCACCGCCGACTATGGCCGCAGCTGGCGGCGCATCAGCGACACGCTGCCGAACGATGCCTCCGTGATGGTGGTGCGGGCGGATCCCGCGCACCCGCGGGTATTGGCGGCCGGCACGATGAAGGGCCTGTGGATATCGCGCGACGGCGGCGGCCGCTGGACGCAGCTGAAGGCCAATCTGCCGACGATGCCGATCTTCGATCTGAAGTTCGTGCGCGGCGACCTCGTGCTCGCGAGCCACGGCCGCGGTTTGTGGGTCATCGATCACTTCGCCTCCATCGCCGAACTCGATCCGCAGGCGCTGCCCGCGCAGATCCGGCTGTTCACGCCCGGCACCGGCATCGAGTTCCAGCGCTGGCATCGCGGTGAAGGAGCCGAGCCGTCGTTCGTCTCGCCGAATGCGCCGAGCGGCGTCACGATCGACTACAGCCTGCCGAAGAAGCTCAAGGCCGACGCCGAACAGAAGAAGCTCAAGCAGACTGCCGTCAAGATCGAGATCCGCGATGCGAAGGGACAGCTGATCGCGACCCGTTATGGCGCGTCCAAATTCGGCGTCAATCGCTACGTCTGGGACATGCGTTACGACGGCCCGCGCCATATCGACTTCGAGAAGCCGGCGCTTACCGGCAAGGCGCCCTCCTGGGCGCAAGGCCTGAAAGGTCCGCAGGTGTTGCCGGGCGATTATTCGATCGGCGTCTCCGCCGACGGCCACAGCGCCAGCGCGCAGGCGCGGGTGCTTGCCGATCCGAATCAGCCGCCCGCGCAGGCGGCGCAGCGCCAGACTCTGCAGCTCGCGCTCATCGCCCGGGCGCAGGCGGATGCCGTCGACCGCATGCTCAACCGGATCAGCGCGATGCAGTCGCAGCTCGCGCAATACCGCGCCTCGGTGGCCGAGCAGGCGACCGGCATCGATCCGTCGCAGCAGGCGCAGGCGAGGTCCGCGGCAGCGCTGGATGCACGGGCCAAATCCCTGAGCGCGGAACTCGGGCACCTGAAGGACGTGGTTTACCAGCCGAAGGTGCAGCATAAAGTGATGGAGGACGACCTGCATCGCTTGGCCGACCTGCACGGCGCGACGCAAATGATGGCGGAGGCGTTTGCCGAACTCGGCACGCAGGCGCCGACCACACCGGTGCTGCAAATGCAAGCCCAAGTGGCCGCAGAAGTGGCCGGCAAACTCGCCGACTACGACGCCTTGCTCGCCGGCGATGTCGCCGCCTACAACCGCTCCGCCTACGCGGCCGGGGCGCCGACGCTCGCGGCCGGCAAACCGATCGAGGTGGCCACGCCGCCGGCGCTCGACTGACCGCGGCTCTCGCCGCCGGCCGCGGCGCGGCGCAGCCTACACCTCGGCCGACCCCAAGGTCGGCGCCCGCCGCGAGAGCGCGAGCAGCCAGATGCCGGCGATGATCAGCGGCAGCGATTGCAGCTGGCCCATCGTCACCCAGCCGAATGCCAGATAGCCGAGCTGCGGATCCGGCAGACGGACAAACTCGATGGCGATGCGAAAGCAGCCGTAGAGCAGCGCAAAGAGTCCCGAGACCAGATAGCGCGGCCGCGGCCGCAGCGATACCAGCCACAGCACCGCGAACAACACGATTCCCTCCAGCGTGAGTTCGTACAGCTCGGAAGGATGGCGCACGAGGCCGCCGTACTGGCGCAGCTGCGCCAACAGCGCCGGATGAGCGGCTGCGTAAGCGCTATCGTCGGCAGCCGCGCCCGGATAAATCATGCCCCATGGCAGGCGCGTCGGCTTGCCCCAGAGCTCGCCATTGATGAAATTGCCGAGCCGGCCGAGGCCAAGAGCGATCGGTACCAGCGGCGCCATGAAGTCGATCGTATCGAAGACGTGCAATCGCTGCCGGCGCGACCACCACCAGCCGGAGGCGAGCACGCCGAGCAGACCGCCGTGGAAGCTCATGCCGCCGTCCCACACTTTGAACAGCGCCACAGGATCGGTCCAGATCCAGCGGATGCCGCCGGCGTAGTAGAACAGCATGTACCAGATGCGCCCGCCGACGATCACGCCCATCATGCCGTAAAAGAACAAGTCGCTGAGCGCATCGCGGGTCACCGGCAAGCGCCCGCGCCGCCGGCGGTATTCACCGAGCAGCGCAACGATCACAAAACCAAGCAGGTACATCAAGCCGTACCAGTGCACTTGCAGCGGGCCGAGACGGAAAGCCACGGGATTGAAGGCGACGACGTACGGCTGAATCATGGGCGGGCCGGGGACCTCGAATTGACGGGGGCAGGCAGTATAAACCGCCGCGCCGCCCGGCCGGTGGCCGCCATGCGGGGCATGGCGCGCCGGATCCTCGGCGGAACGCTGCGTCTCCCAGCGCACAGACCGGGCGGCCAAAGCTGCGATAATGCGGATCACGGCCCAATCCGCAAGGAATCATCTCTATCGCACCGCTCATCGCCGCCCGCAGGGCCCGGGTCGTCCTTGGCCGCCGATGGAGCGCCCGCACGATCCAGTGGGTCGTGCGAGGCTCGCTGTACGCGCTCGCCGCGGTGATGGCAGCCGCATGCTCGACGGTCATGCCCGGGGCGCACTATCCGCGCACCGCTTCCATGGCGCTCACCGATCCGCAAGACACCGTCCTCGGCAAGCAGTTCGCCGCCGAATCGATTGCGCACGACGGCAAATCGGGTTTTCGAATCATCAGCAACGGCGTCGACGGTTTTTTAGCCCGGGTACAAATGATCGACGCCGCCACTCGGACTCTCGACCTGCAATACTACATTTTCCGCGGCGATCAAACGGGCCGCTTGCTGACCGACGCGCTGGCGCGGGCGGCGACGCGCGGCGTGCGCGTTCGCGTGCTGGTCGACGACGGCGACACGGTCGCCGGCGACCAACAGATCTTGGCGCTCGACGGGCATCCGCTGACCGAGGTGCGCGTATTCAATCCGTTTTCCTATCGGGGGCACAGCCAGCTGCTCCGCGGCTTGGAGTTCGCGTTCGACGCCGCCAGGCTCGATTACCGCATGCACAACAAGCTGCTGATCGTCGACAATTCGATTGCGCTCGTCGGCGGCCGCAATATCGGCAACCAATATTTCCAAATGGACCCCGCCTCGCAGCTCGCCGACGACGATGTCTTTTCGGCGGGGCCGATCGTCAAGCAGCTGTCCGCGACCTTCGACGAATATTGGAACAGCCGCTTCGCGATCCCGGCGCGGGCGCTCGGGCACGATGCACGCAGCCGCGGCGAACTCGCCAGGCACCACGTGCGCGCGCGGCAGCGCCGGCAAATGCGCTCGCTGGCGTCGCCGGGCGTCGACTATACGGCGAAAATCGCCAGCGACGAGCCGTTTGCCGACATGATCTCCGGGCGTCTGCCGATCGTCTGGGCGACCGCCGAGGTGGTCTGCGACAGTCCGGAGAAGAAGCTGGTGCGCAGCCGGCAACGCTTCGGCCGGCTGATGGAGCATGCGGTTGCGGTCGCTGCCGCCGAAACGCAGTCGGAGATGCTGATGATCACCCCGTACCTGATTCCGGCGGCCGACGAGATGAAACTGCTCGCCGGCATGCGCAAACGCAATGTGACGATCCGCATCCTCACGAACTCGCTGCAATCGGCGCCGGAGCTGCTGCCGCAATCCGGCTACATGCATTACCGGCGCACGCTGCTCGCGGAGGGCGTCGATCTTTATGAGCTGCGCGCGCGACTCGGCGATACCAAAGGCAGCGGTCAGACCGAGCGGATATCGCGCTTCGGCAACTACTCGCTGCACGCCAAGCAGTTCGTTTTCGACCGGCGGCGCGTCTTCTACGGTTCGATGAATTTCGATCAAAGGTCGCGGCACTTGAATACCGAAGTCGGCCTGATCATCGACAGCCCGGAACTGGCCGCCGAGACCGTGACGCGCTTCGAGGCGATGGTCGCGCCGCAAGAGGCCTATCGGGTGCGGTTGCTGCCGTCCGCGGCCGGAGCCGCGGGCCATCGGCGCATGGTGTGGGATACCGTGAAAGACGGCAAACTGGTGGAAACCGCCCGCGAACCCGCGCGCAGCGCGGCGCAAAGAATCGAAGTCAACGCCTTGACGCTGCTGCACGTGGACGGCGAGTTATGACGGCCGCCGCTGTCGCCGGGCTGGTCGGCATGACGGGCGCACAGCGCCGAATCGCCTTGCTGAAGGCAGGAGCGCTGCAGAACGCCATCCTGACGAGCGCCAACTTCTCGATCATCGCCACGGACGAAAAGGGCATCATCCAGCTCTTCAACGTCGGCGCCGAACGCATGCTCGGCTATCAGGCCGCCGAAGTCGTCGATCGAATCGGCCCGAGCGACATCCACGATCCGCAGGAAGTGACGGCGCGCGCCCGGGAGCTGAGCCTCGAATTCGGCTGCACGATCGACGCCGGTTTCGAAGCGCTGGCGTTCAAGGCCTCGCGCGAGATCGAGGACATCTACGAATTGACCTATATCTGCAAGGACGGCAGCCGCTTTCCGGCGATCGTCTCGGTCACGGCGCTGCGCGACGACGGCGGGCTGATCATCGGCTACCTGTTGATCGGCACCGACAATTCGGCGCGCAAGAGGGTCGAGACTGAACTGAACCGCGCGATGGAGGCCGCGGAGACGGCGAACCGCGCGAAAACAGATTTCCTCTCCGGTATGAGCCACGAACTGCGCACTCCGCTGAACGCGATCCTCGGCTTCGCCCAGGTCATCGAGTCCGGCACGCCGCCGCTGACGCCGCCCCAACACAGAAACGTCGAGCAGATACTCAAGGCGGGTTGGTATCTGCTCGAACTGATCAATGAAATACTCGATCTTGCCGTGATCGAGTCCGGCAAACTGACGCTGTCGACGGAGCCGGTGTCGCTCGCCGAGGTCCTGCTCGAATGCCGCGCGATGATCGAACCGCTGGCCAAGAAGCGCGGCATCGCAATGTCCTTCCCGCGGTTCGAGGCTCCGCGCTTCATCAACGCCGATCGAACCCGCATCAAGCAAGTTCTGATCAACCTGCTGTCGAACGCCATCAAGTACAACAATCCGGGCGGCGCGGTGCAGGTCGATTGCACCTTGCGCGTTCCGAACGCCGTTCGAATCAGCGTCCGCGACACCGGCGGCGGACTCGCCTTGGAGCAACTCGCGCAGCTGTTCCAGCCATTCAACCGGCTCGGCAAGGAAGCCGGCGCCGAGGAAGGCACCGGCATCGGTCTCGTGGTCAGCAAGCGGCTGGTCGAGCTGATGGGCGGCAGCATCGGCGCCGACAGCAGCGTCGGCGCCGGCAGCATATTTTGGATCGAATTCGAACTGACAGCCGTGTCCTCGTCCGCCATCGGGGAAATCGAAGCCGCGGCGCCGGCGCCGGCGGCGCCGGCCGGCAAATCGCGCGACACCGTTTTGCATGTGGAAGACAATCCGGCGAACGTCGAACTCGTCGCGCAGCTGCTCTCGCGCCGCGCAGGCCTGCGCCTGCTGAGCGCGGCGGACGGCAATCTCGGCGTCGAGTTTGCCCGCACCTATCGGCCGAACGTGATCGTGATGGACATCAACCTGCCGGGCATCAGCGGCATCGAAGCGATCAAGCTGCTGCGCGCCGATCCGGCGACCGCGCGCATCCCGGTGATCGCGCTCAGCGCCAATGCGATGCCCCGCGACATCAAGACGGGCCTGGACGCCGGCTTCTTCAGCTATCTCACCAAACCCATCCAGATCCGCCAGTTCATGGATGCGCTGGACGCAGCTCTGGCGCATTCCAGAACCCAAACCACCCGCATTGCGGGAAAGCGCGCGCCATGACGATCAGCGAACACGATATCCGCAACGCCGCCATTCTCATCGTCGACGATCAGGAGGCGAACGTCGCCCTGCTCGAGCAAATGCTCGCCGACGCGGGCTACTGCAACGTTGCCTCGACGCGAAATCCGCGCGAGGTCTGCGCCCTGCATCGCGCGCATCACTACGACCTCATCCTGCTCGACCTGCAGATGCCGGGCATGGACGGCTTCCAAGTCATGGAAGCTCTCAAGACCAACTCCGCCGACGGCTACTTTCCGGTGCTGGTGATCACGGCCCAGCCGGGCCATAAGCTGCGCGCCTTGCGGCTCGGCGCGAGAGATTTCATCAGCAAACCGTTCGATATCGTCGAAGTGAAGACGCGCATCCACAACATGTTGGAAGTACGCCTGCTGTACAAGAAAGTCGAAAATTACAGCAAGGAACTCGAGCGCACGGTCGAGGAGCGGACCGCCGAGCTGCTCGAAAGCGAAGCTCGCTACCGCAGCCTGACGGAGCTGGCGTCCGACTGGTACTGGGAACAAGACGAGCACGGCGCCTTCACCAAGGTTTCCGGACCGGTCCTCGAGATGCTCGGGCTGCGGGTGCCGTCGTTGACGGCGGACGACGGCGCCGTCGGCGTCGGCGTCGGCAACTGGAACGAGACGGAGCGGCAGGCGCTGCAAGCGACGATCGTGGCGCGCGAGCCGTTCCTGGACTTCGCATTCAGCCGCATCGGCGCCGACGGCGCCATACGGACTTTTCGAGTCAGCGGCGAACCGATGTTCAACGGCGCCTGCCGCTTCATCGGTTACCGCGGCGTCGGCGTCGAAGTGATCGACAAGGGATAGGGCACCGTGCTGGCACAAGTCGCGATGCGGTACGACATAGGCACGCGCCAGAACCGCCTGCTCGCCGCGCTGCCGACGGCGGAGCACTTGCGCGTCTGCGAAGGCATGGAACTGGTGCGGCTGCCGGTCGGTGAAGTCCTCTACGAATCCGGCGAGCCGATCAGGCACGCGTATTTCCCCACCACCGCCATCGCGTCGCTGCATTATGTCGTCGAGTCGGGCGCATCGACCGAGATCGCGGGCGTCGGCAACGAGGGCATGGTCGGTGTCTCGCTGTTTCTCGGCGGGCAGACGACGCCGAACTCGGCCGTCGTGCAGACCGCCGGCAACGCCTATCGCCTGGATCGGCACGCGCTGCAGCAGGAGTTCGCCCGCTGCGGGCCGACGCGCGCACTGTTGCTGCGCTACACCCAAGCATTGATCACGCAGGTGTCGCAGATCGTCGTCTGCAATCGCCACCATTCTCTCGACCAACAGTTGTGCCGCTGGCTACTGGCGACTCTCGATCGCGTCCCCTCCGGGCAGTTCATCGTGACCCAGCAGCTCATCGCGAGCATCCTCGGCGTGCGCCGCGAGGGAATTACCGAAGCCGCCGGCCAATTGCAACAGGCAGGATTGATACAATATCGGCGCGGCCACATATCCGTGGTCGATCGCCGGGGGCTCGAGACTCGCGTCTGCGAGTGTTACGCGGTGGTGAAGAAAGAGGTCCTGCGCCTTCTGTCCTAGGCGGCCCGTCAATAGCCGGCGGCCAATCCGGCCGGACGGCGACGGTCGTTCGCCCCCTCCAGCAGGTGCGTGCGCGGATCGACCAGGATCGCCTCGTCCGCGCCCCACGACTTGATCACCTTGAAGCGGTAGCCCATCGCCTGCAGCCGGCTCTGCACCTTTTCGGTCAACAGGCCCGGTTCCACGAACACCACGTCCGGATACCACTGCTGATGCAGCCGCGGCGCATCCACCGACTGCTGCAGGTTCATGCCGAATGCGACGACGTTCAGAATGCTCTCCAGCGTCGTCGAAATGATCGTCGAGCCGCCGGGGCTGCCGGTGACCATGTACAGCTTGCCGCCGCGCAGGACGATCGTCGGCGCCATGGAACTCAGGGGCCGCTTGCCCGGTTCGATCTCATTGATCCTGCCCTGCACCAGCCCGAAGGAGTTGGGCACGCCGACCTTCGAGGTGAAGTCGTCCATCTCGTTATTCAGGAAAAAGCCCGTGTCGGCGGCGATCTGGCCGATGCCGAACAGGTAATTGATCGTGTAGGTCACCGCGACGGCATTGCCCCACGCATCCACCACCGAGTAACTGGTGGTGTCCGCGCCCTCGACGGCGCCGAGATCACCCTTGATCGCCGCGGACGGCGTCGCCCGGTCCGGCTCGATCGTCGCACGCAGCTTCGCCGCGTGCGCCGCGGACAGCAGCCCGCGGTCGGCGTCATGCACGAACGCCGGATCGCCGAGATAGCTGTTGCGATCCGCAAAGGCGCGCCGCTGCGCCTCGACCAGGTAGTGAATGCTGTTCACCGAACCGTACCCCCATGCGGCGAACGGATACGGCTTGATGATCTGCAGGATCTCGCAGATCGTCGTGCCGCCGGAACTCGGCGGCGGATCGGAAACGATGCGGTAGCCGTGGAAGTCGCAGCGCACGGGCCTTTGCCATTCGACCGAATAGTCGGCGAAATCCCGCATCGACAAAATGCCGCCGTGCGCCCGACTCGCCGCGACCAGTTTGCGGGCGATCTCGCCGAGGTAGAAGGCGCCGTCGCCCCCCTCCTCGATCGCCTGCAGCGTGCGCGCGAGGTCCGGCTGCCGCAGGCGGTCGCCGACGGCGTAGGGCTTGCCGTCGTGGAGAAAAATCGCCGCGACGTTCGCATGTGCGCGAAATTCGGCGGATCGCTGCTTCAGGATATTGACGTCCCCCGCTTGCAGCAGGAAGCCGTCGCGCGCCAGCTTGATCGCCGGCGCGATGACCTGCGAGAGGCTCAAGGTGCCGTATTTATGCAATGCGGCGTTCAGCCCCATCACGGTGCCGGGTACGCCCACGCCGAGATAGCTGTGCGTGCTCTTGCCGGGGATCACATTGCCGGCGCCGTCCAGATACATATCGGCGCTCGCCTGCAACGGCGCCTTCTCGCGAAAGTCCAGGAACAGGTTCTTGCCGCCGGCGAGGTGCAGCATCATGAAGCCGCCGCCGCCGATGTTGCCGCAGCAAGGGTGCACCACGGCGAGCGTGTAGCCGATGGCGACCGCCGCATCCACGGCGTTGCCGCCGCGCTTCAGGATATCGACGCCGACCTCGGTGGCCAGATGCTGAGCCGTGACCACCATCGCGTGCAGAGCGACGACCGGCCTTGCCGCGGACCACGCGGCCATGGCGGTCGCTGCGGCGCTCGCGCCCTGCGCCCGGCGCGACATGCCGGGCCGCGCCGCCGGCGGCTGCAAAGCCCGTGCCGCCGCAGGCGCGGCGAGCAGTGCGAGCACCGCCAGGACGCGCGCCGAACGAAATACGATCGCCATCTTGCGAACCAAGCCGCGGTGTCCGGACAGTTGGCGCGCCAGGCGAGCGATGCATAGCGGAAATCGAGGTAGCCGAGCGCGCAGACCGAGTTCGTGGGCGGCGACCAGGCATTTGCGGACGAACGGCGA